>Ga0233394_1000480_pt1 | contig 13610 bp, 23 predicted proteins | sample 24DmetaG_FD_190481 | JGI IMG/M metagenome (GOLD analysis project Ga0233394, IMG submission 190481) | Seawater microbial communities from Monterey Bay, California, United States - 24D | ecosystem: Environmental > Aquatic > Marine > Coastal | place: USA: California | collected 2016-11-02 | reverse complement strand
TGATGAAAAGTTACTTTATGGAGCAAAGCTAAACTATGAGGGTGATGTTGCACACACAGTGGCAACCTCTGATTTAGAAGAAATGGATGGTAATGTAAACTTTGGCAACACTACTTATGTAGATGGCGTCAAAATATTTGTTAATAATAAAGACTAAGGAGGAATTATGGCTAAGTATTACAATGCTAAAAATAAATACCGCAAGTCAGTTAACTCAAGAGGTTATTTAGATGGGTTAATAATTACGGGTGAAGAGTTAGCAAGTTATTTGTCAAGAAGAGATAAACCACCAAAGGTAACTTTGGACAGGCTTATGAATTTAGTAGAAAAAGCACAAAACTATGTTCATGTTTACAAATCTAAAAATGGCAAAGATTACCCAGTTACTGCACCAAGTAAAGTAGCTGAGCAAGAGCGCCAGCGTGAAAAATGTATTGCAAGGCTTTGGGAGTTATTTAGGGAAGTGCAAGAAGCAGAAATAATGCACGCCTCTAAAAAAGGTAAAGACGAAAGCTGGAACAATGCAAAGAAAACTGGCGGACACTGGGTTAGCGATCCATTGTATTTTTATGGTGATAACCTAGAGCATGTATTAGCCGATGAGTTACATGGCTATAAAGCACAAGGAAGAACTAAGGTTAGTAACTTAGATTCTTATGACAATAATGAAGGATATGGAGGTGAAGAATGAAACCATTAAACGCATTAGTAGTAGTTGTTGCAGTATTTGCTTTTTGCGCATTACAGATACAAAGAGCTAAAGCAGATGACATGGTAAGTATTTGGAAAGATGATGGCTCGTTGGTAAATATATACGGGGCTGAAGATGCTGGCTATGTTGTTAAAGGTGGTGACGATGGTACTAAAATTGAGTACTTTGTTAAACCTAAAGACGATGGCTCACCAACTTTTATATATGATGATGAGCTTATTATATGTACTAACACAGGCTGTTATTAGCTTGAAAATGACGCAGAAAAAACTGCAAAAATGGCTTGTGCAATCAATAGGTTGCACGAGTTTTTCTGAAAGAACCATTAGAGGTGATAGGGGGAATTATGATAGATGATGAAATTGAATTTGAGCAAATTGATGATTCAAACGCACAGCCAGACCAAAGTTTATGGGCGCATGAAACCTTAAACGAGTTTGAAGCATTAATTGATGCGTTAGGTATTGAATCAGTTATGTTTCTTATGTCGCAAGAGCATGAAACTATTTTAAAACATTACATAAAGGAGGGAGTTGACATTCAGCACAGGCGCAAGCAGTAGCAAGGGAAGTTTAGTTTTAAGCATTAATAGTAATAGTAATAGTAATATTAAGAGTAATATAAATAACTACGGAGGCACTATGAAAAAGAAATACGAACCAACTGTGTATTATTACACACACTTTATTGAATCATTTATTGCAGACACTGTGCATTTAGGTGTATTACATAAGTATGCTTTTCTAACGTTGATTTGGGAAGCACATAGAAAGAGAGGTGTAATAACACAAAGTCAGTTAGAAAGTTTATTAAAAAGAAATAAAGACATACCAATTGGTGTGTATTTGGAAATTATAGATGAGTTTTGGGATTACGATGATGATGACAGTATTAGTAATATTAAGGTTACATCAGACATGCAAGCAACAAAACTGCATAGAAACAAATCTAGCCAAGGTGGTAAAACATCCAGTTTAGACAAAATGATTGATTCAGACAAAAGGCAAGATGAATATAATCAAATACATGATGCGTACCCATCTAAAAGAAGAGTAGCTAGAAAGGAAGGTTTAGCTTTATATTGTAAGCAATTACAAGATGATAAAAGAATGACCTTTAAAAGAATAATGGAAGTGGTTAAAGGGTTTGATTGCCAACCACAATATTATCCAATGCTAGATACTTTACTTAGAGATACCCAAGGTAAGTATTGGAAAGTAGAGAAAGAATTATCTTCATATGATAAAAGTATGTGGGTACTTAATGGTGAACAATGGCTTCGTAAAAATGGCTATGATTGGAATGGCGATTTAACGGAGCGTAATAAATTACTTAAACAACATTATAAAGGAGATACAGTATGAAAGAGCTAATAGCAATACAGAATGAAATCAATGTGCCAAAAAACCAACGTAACAATTTTGGCAACTATAACTACCGCAGTTGTGAGGACATATTAGAGGCTGTTAAGCCTTTACTAAAAAAACACAACGCTTCAATCTTAATTACTGATGAAGTAAAAGAGGTTGCTGGCATACCTTATGTTGAGGCAGTAGCAGTATTTAAAGCTGGCGAAACAGAAGCACTTAGTGTTAAAGCACAAGCTGGTATTAACCCAAACCGCAAAGGTATGGACATAGCTCAAAGCTTTGGCTCAAGTAGCTCGTATGCTCGTAAGTATGCACTTGCTGGTTTGCTTCTATTAGATGACACTAAAGATGCAGATACGCAAGACAATACAAAGGAGGAATTTAGCTTATGAGTAACGAGGAGTTAATTCAGGGTTCGGAAGAATGGCACGCTGTGCGACTGGGAAAGATAACCGCCAGTCGCTTAGGCGATTTAATGAAAAAAACTAAATATGGAGAGTCAACATATAAAACTAGGCTCAGGATGGAACTAGCAATAGAAAGAATTACTAATACTAGCGCTAGCTCAATAGTTATGAATCGAGCAATGCACGATGGCATAGAAAGAGAACCAGATGCCCGTAAGTTGTTTGAAGCAGTTACAGGAAAGGAAGTTGCCTTATCAGGCTCACACGACCACCCTGATATTGTAAACACAAGCGCCAGCCCAGATGGTTTGTTGCGAGGTGAGAATGCTATATTGGAGATTAAATGTCCTACGCATACAACACACGCTAAAAACCTTATGGCTGATGGTATGGACAAGAGGTATCTGTACCAAGTCCAATGGCAAATAGCTTGCACTGAATCAACACATGGTTATTTTGCAAGTTACCACCCTGATTATCCAACTGAGCTTAGACTCAAATGGGTTAGGGTCGAGCGAGATGATGAGGTTATTGCACAAATAACCGATGAAGTAAGAAAGTTTGACATAGAAGTAGAAGACTTAATAACTAAAATTAAAGATGGAGGAAATAAAAATGGCTGATTATGATAACACCAACACCTTTGCCCTATTCAAACAGGACAAAGAGGACAATCCCAAGCGCCCTGATTACACTGGCACAATAACCTTGGAAGGCGGTAAAGAGCTAAGGTTAAGTGCTTGGATTAGGGAAAGTAAAAGTGGCTTAAAATATTTAAGTGGACAAGCAAGTGAACCCCTTAACAAGCAAGGTACTGGGTTACCTAACGCTTCTGTTGAGGGGGAGGACGTGCCATTTTAATAGAACAGGTTACTAACCACTTTGATGGAGTTCGTGAGTCGGGCAATGGACAATATTCGTGTCGTTGCCCAGCACACGAAGACAAAAGCGCTTCGTTAGGAATTAAACAGGGAGACGAGGGAAGAATACTTCTGAATTGTTTTGCTGGATGTGACATAAAGTCTATTCTAGACGCTAGTGGTTTAAAGTGGAAAGATATACTACCTGACAACAAATTATATCAATCAGAAAAGCAAGGGTTTAACCCTTATGCAGTATTAAAAATGTTACGGGATGAAGTGTTAATAATAGGTTTAGCAAGCTCTAGTATTAAAAAAGGTAAACCACTTAACGATACAGACCATGACAGGTTATTAAAAGCAGTTGGTAATGTTAGGGATGCTTATAAAAAAACTAAATAGGAGAAAGTTATGGAGAAAGAATTTGAATGGGTTAATGACTTTAGCAAACCTTGGTTACAGGTATGGTTAGTAACTGGCAACGATGCACATGACATTAGCATAGAGCCAAAAGTATATTTAGCAACACCACATGAAGGTCAAGCTAAAAAAGTAAAATCTTTTCTAATGGCTAGAGGCATTAAGGCAAGAATGAAGTTAAGGCACGTAGCACAACAAAAGAAAAAACTAATAACAAGGGAGGAGAGTGATGGCAACACAGACGCTTGAAGACATAATTGTAACTGACAAAGAAATATCTGGTTATATGGACAAAAGGGATAACCAAGAACACTTAAAAATTAAAAGCCCATCAGATTACTTGCAAGATGTAAATGATTATTTTAATGAGGACTTAACAAGTGGCTTGGCATTACCATTTCAAAAAACCCATACAGACTTCAGGGTAAGAAGTGGTGAGGTATCATTGGTAACTGGATACTCAGGACATGGCAAATCAGCATGGCTTAACTATGTTATGTTGCATTTGTTGCAACAACAGAAAAGTATGATAGCTTCGTTTGAAATGCTTCCCAAGCAAACTTTGGGAAGGATGTGTCAGCAAACAGGTGAGGCTATGCCTAGTGATGAATACATACAAGACTTTATTAATGGCTTAGAAAGAAGACTTTATATGTATGACCCACAAGGTGAAACAACATCTAAAAAAGTGCTTGAAGTCATTTATTACTGTGCAGAGAAGTTAGGGGTCAAGCTTATGGTAATTGACAGCCTGATGAAATGTGGCATACCATCAGAAGATTACGCCAAACAGAAAGACTTTATTAACCAGCTATGTGTAAGCGCTAGGGACTTAGGAATACATATATTCTTAGTGGCACACAGTAGAAAAACAGCATCAGAAGATGATGGCAGTTCTAAGTTTGACGTTTCTGGCAGTTCGGATATTACGAATTTAGTCGACAACGTCATATCTGTACACAGAAATAAAAAGCGTGAACGGGAGTTGGCTGAAGGTGGTATGGATGAAAAGATTATGGCTCAATCACCATGCTCTGTTTACTTACTTAAACAACGACATGGGCAAGGTACTGAAACTAAATGGGGTTTTGGTTACAAACATAAAACCCTTGAATATACGGAGCAATGGTAATGATGATTAAAGACTTTATTAAAAACATTAAGAAAGCGTTTGGGGATGATGTAGAGTTTAAAGCTACATCTAAAGAAGGTAAAATATTTAGGAGTAACGGGTATGAAAAAATTGAAAGTGACGTCAGAAGAGGAGTTGGAACACGCAAGAAGGTATCTTGGTGAGCTAGACCTTAGCAAGCAGTGGGATATTAAGGTTGAGGAGTTTAAGTCAAACCGCAGTACAGCTCAAAATAAAAGGTACTGGAGGCTAATCAACGAGCTTGGTTCTTTCTTAGGCTACGAGCCTGAGGAAATGCACCAAATGATGAAATACAAGTACCTAAGTTACAAACAGGAAATGTTGGGAGATGAAATGGTTGTAATACCTACAACATCACAGCTCACAATAAAAGAGTTTATAGAATACTGCAATAACGTTGAAAGGTTTGCAGTAAGCTTAGGCTTTACTTTAGATATTACACAACATGGTTATTAAGGAGAAATTATGAAATACAAAAAAGTGTTAGCAATAGGTGACTTACATATACCTTACCACCACAAAGACTCATTTGCGTTTTTAAGAGCGCTAAAGAAAAAATACAAAGGCTTTGACTTGGTAGTTAATATGGGAGATGAGCTAGACCAGCATGCAATTAGTATGCACGACTCAAACCCAGACTTACCTAGTGCTGGTGATGAGTTAAGGTTAGCTAAAACATATGTTAAAGAATTGGAAGGTATATTCCCTGACATGACTTTACTAGACAGCAACCACAGCAGTTTAGTTTATAGGCGTGCCTTAAAGTATGGATTGCCTAAAGCCTACCTAAAACATTACAACGAATTTCTTGATGTAGGTAAAGGCTGGAAATGGGTTGATGACTTAACCATTAGTCTTAACGATGGCTCTAGGTGTTTCTTTACGCATGGCATGAGTGCAAACGTTCTACAGATAGCACAGAAAATGGGTATGCACGCAGTTCAAGGTCATTACCATAGTAAGGCAAGCATACAGTATTACAGCAACCCAGATAATTTAAACTGGGCTATGCAAACAGGTTGTTTAACTAACCAACAGTCTTTAGCGTTTGGCTACAGTAAAAACTTTAAAGACAGATTTATATGTAGCAGTGCAGTAATTATAGATGGGCAACCACGCATACACCCAATGGTCATTAAAAACCATAGGTGGATAGGAAAGGTGGTTTAATGGCTACCAAAGCACAAAAGTTATATTTTCAAAAGATGGTGGAATTTGGTTGTGTAGTGTGTCGCTGGTATGAGGGTGTAGATGACCTTCCGCCATGCAACATACATCACATTAGAGACAAAACAGGTATGGGTATGAAGGACACAGACATGATTCCTTTGTGCCACTATCACCATCAAGGTCGCATGGGCATACATACCATTGGTAAAAAGATTTGGGAAGAAAGGTATGGAACACAGCGTGAATTACATAAACGATTACAGGAGGAAATATGCAAATAGACTTAGAGAGTTATCAGTATGATGAAGGCAGTGCATTAAGGAAACAGGTAGGTGGCGACCATTATAGTAAGTTAGCTATACAGCCTGTTGAATACATTAACAAAAACAATCTGTCTTACTTACAAGGTAATGTTATTAAATACGTTACTCGTTATAAGGATAAGAATGGATTGCAAGACTTACAAAAGGCAAGGCATTATATAGAAATGTTAATTGAATTAGAGGGGGGTAAAAAATGAGCTACTTAGGTTACAAAAATAAGGCTTTCATGAATTACAAAAGAGAGCAAGAAAGGATAAAGATATGGAAAATAAAGCAAAAGGCAGAGCGTAAAAGGCGTAGAGAGCTAAAGAATGTAACTAACACTACTATAATTCAACTTGTAGTAGTAGCACTAATAATAGCTTTTTATGGTGTGTTTGCTTCAGCGTTAATAGCAGATGAAAAAGGTAGTAAGGTAGGTGTAGGCAACTTCGTCATGGCAGTCAGTTATAGCGATAGCTACGATGATCTAACTTATATATCTCATTTCATAAATTGCGATCACGCCATGAAGTATTACAACGACAACTGCACCGATGCTAAAATCATGATGTGTCAAAATCAGGATTACATATATATGCCAATAGGCTTTAACAGTGATTCATCATTTGACTTTGAGCCAACAGATAAACAATCATGTGGTTTTGTTGGAGTACAAAAACCTAAATTTACAGAGGAGTAAAATAATGGAAAGAGATATGAACCCACCAGAACCAAAAGAAACTTATGAACCAGATGTAGATGCAATAGGTGATGCAATTTGGTTAAAACAAAAAGAGGAGGAAGAAAATGGGAAAGGGTAGCGGACGTAGACCACAAAATATTAGTGATGCGGAGTTAGAAAAAGCATGGAATAGTATTTTTTCTGGACATCCAAATGATGACCAATTTGAAAAACTAAAGAAAAAAGAAGAAGCTATTGAATCTGCGTTAAATGATTGGGGTGGTAGGACTGAGGATGATTATGGCAATGAGCTACCTAGTGGTGTAGCTACCAAAGCTAAACCACCAAAGCCACACAACCCTAAAGACCCTGACAGGTTTATTGATGAAACAGGAGACGCATGATGGCTATTTCACCAACGCAGAGAACTTTAAAGCGCATGAAAGAAAGTGGGGATTACAAGGAAGGAATGATTAAAGTAGTTGAAAGGTGGAATCCTTTTGCTCGCATTCGCCAAGACTTATGGAACTTTGATATTATGGGTATATCTATAACTGGCGAAACTCATTTAATACAAGTAACAACCTACGGAAATATGAATGCCCGTATTGATAAAATTACAAACGCAGACTGTACACCGCACCTTAGAGATGCTGATTACGTTTTGCTTGTAGAGGGCTGGAAAAAAGTAAACAACAGATGGAAATCATTTATAGCAGACTTATCTTAACAAGGAGAAATTATGGAACAAGGAACAAATTTGGACAATTACCAACGCTTTATACATGTAAGCCGATACGCTCGGTTTATGCCAGAACTTAATCGTAGAGAAACATGGGAGGAAACAGTTACAAGGTTAACAAATTTTATACGTAAGCATGCACCAGCGTTAGGTAAAGACATAGATAAAATACATGACGCTGTATTAAACTTAAAAGTAATGCCAAGTATGAGGTTGTTAATGACAGCTGGGGAAGCTTGTGAGCGAGATAATATATCAGCTTACAACTGTAGTTACCTAGCTATGAACAATAAACGTGCTTTTAGTGAGTGCTTATACATTTTAATGAACGGAACAGGAGTAGGCTTTAGTTGTGAGCGACAAGAAATTGACAAACTACCACAAGTGCCAGAAAGTATTAATCCTTGTGATGATACTATTGTTGTTGGCGACAGCAAACTTGGGTGGGCGAAGGCGTTTAAAAAACTTCTATCTAGTTTATGGGAAGGTGACATACCGACCATTGATTACTCACGTATTAGACCCGCTGGTGAAAGGTTAAAAACTTTTGGTGGTAGAGCTAGTGGTCCAGACCCGTTAAAGAGGCTGTTTGATTTTACAACCGAAACCTTTCTTAATGCTAGAGGGCGCAAGCTTAACTCATTAGAGGTGCATGACATTACATGTATGATTGGTGACATTGTAGTAGTAGGTGGTGTTAGAAGGTCAGCGCTTATATCATTATCTAACCTTAGTGATAAACGTATGCGTGAAGCTAAGATGGGTAATTGGTATGACCCAGACCAAACACCTTGGCGTGCATTGGCTAACAATAGCGTCTCTTATACCGAAACGCCAGACATGGAAACGTTTTTAGATGAGTGGGTATCACTTATTAAGTCTAAGTCAGGTGAGCGTGGTATCTTTAACAGGGTAGCATCACAAAAGCAAGCCAACAAATGGGGTAGGCGTGACCCTACTTTAAACTATGGAACAAACCCTTGCTCTGAAATCATACTCAGGGATAAGCAATTTTGTAATTTAACTGAGGTTGTAGTTAGGGTAGATGACACAAAAGATACGCTAAAAGAAAAGGTAAGAATAGCAACAATACTTGGTACGTTCCAATCAACGCTTGATAAGTTTCAATTCTTATCAGCTGAGTGGCATAAGAACACAACCGAGGAAAGATTGCTTGGTGTATCGTTAACTGGGATTATGGACAATAAGTTTATGGCTAACCCAGACCCTACATACCTAGAGGAGTTAAGAGATGAAGCAAGAAAGACTAACAAAAAGTATGCCAAGGTTCTTGATGTACCTGAGTCTGCCAGTATTACTTGTATTAAGCCTAGTGGTACTGTTAGCCAGTTGGTCGATAGCGCTTCTGGAATTCATAGTAGGCATTCTAATTATTACATTCGAACTGTTCGAATTGATAAGAAAGACGCTTTATATGAGTTCCTTAAAGAAAAAGGTGTGGCTGTTGAAGATGAGACATACCACCCTCTCACTACCGCTGTGTTTAGCTTTCCAATTAAAGCACCTAAAGGATCTATTACGAGGGATGATAGGACAGCTATTGAAGAACTTAACACGTGGTTAATATACCAAAGGCACTTTTGTGAACACAAGCCAAGCGTTACAATATCGGTGCGTGATTCTGAGTGGCTAGAGGTAGGTGCTTGGGTTTACAAGCACTTTGATGAAATTAGTGGTATTAGTTTTTTACCACACTCAGACCATAGCTATGTGCAAGCGCCATACCAAGAGGTAGACAAAGAAACCTTTAGGCAAGCGTTAGCAAAAACACCACAACTTATTGAGTTTGAGGAGTTGTTGGAGTACGATGACAATACAGAGGGGGCGCAAACCCTAGCCTGTGTTGGTAATAGCTGTGAAGTGCAATAAAAGTGACGCAGAAAACCAAAAGCCAAACCCCTTGTATTTAAAGGGGTACAGCTTTAGGGGTAACGAAGAACCATTAGAGGTGAAAGGGAAGGACAATCACAACAGGCTTACTAACGTTCCCTGTTAAACTTTGTTATTTTTTAATTTATATAAAGGATAACACTATGTGGACTAAACCAACTGCAACAGAAATGCGCTTTGGATTTGAAGTGACTATGTACGTCATGAACAAGTAACTAACCGCAACACAACTTAATCATAGCAATATGATGCAGAAGTAAAGGTCTATAGATACCTAAGAACGGATATACAAATCTTTAAGTCGAAGGACGCTTTAAGTCCGGATGCCAGTCCCCTAGAAATTACTAGGGGAGGCTCTTTAAAATTCTAGGAGAAGAATATGAAAAACATAATGGAGACAGATGTAGATTTATTTGGTGATACGCAAACAGTAAAACCAGACAGCGTAGTAGCACAGCGCTTTATAGAAATGCCATTTACTATATTAGACACTAAGTCAGGTAGATGGAATGAGCGTAAACGTGCTTGGAAAAACAGCGGTATAGACAGCGAGCTAGGTAGAGACACAAACAGTGGTGAAATGAGCGACAATGCCACCATGAACGTGCCTAAAATAAATGGCTTTGCTTATAACAAAGATGGTACAAAGAAAGAAACAGAGTTAGATGGCAAAAAGAACGTAGCTAGTATATTTGACCCAGTGTTATGCGAGTTAGCATATACATGGTTTAGTAAGGCTGGCTCACAAGTTGTAGATTGTTTTGCTGGTGGCAGTGTTCGTGGTGTAGTAGCTGGTTCATTAGACCGTAAATACTATGGCATTGACCTAAGGGAAGAACAAATAAAAGCTAACGTACAGCAAGCTAAGGATTTAATACCTAACGCTGATGTACAATATGTGTGTGGTGATAGTAACGCATTAATAAAGGACGCACCTGATGCAGACTTTATATTTAGTTGCCCACCATACGGTGACCTTGAGGTATATAGCGACAAGGAAGATGATTTATCTAACATGCCAGACGTTGAGTTTGATAAGGTGTATGCAAACATTATTAAACAAACATGTGACAGGTTAAAAGATGACAGGTTTGCTTGCTTTGTTGTAGGTGACTATAGAGACAAAGATGGTAACTACACTAACTTCACTGGTAAAACAGTGCAAGCTTTTTTAGATGCTGGGTTAAAGCTTTACAATGAAGCTATACTAGCAACACCCATTGGGACGGCTATGCTTAGGGCTGGCAAGCAATTTGATGCTAAACGCAAGTTAGTTAAAACACACCAGAACGTATATGTATTTTTAAAAGGGGATGCACGCAAGGCTAGCAATTACGTAATGGATAAATAACATTCGGTGGGACTGCTTCCTTCTCCTGAGCAGTTTAAATCCCACCACTTACACATGTTCAACACTCTTAACTGGGTGTTGAGCATATTTTTTTTGGGATTAAATATGGGCGCTCCTACGGGCAACAAAAACAGCAGTAAAGAAAACAGAGCATGGGGCAAGGTAGTCCGAAAGCTCGCAGTGCAAGAGGATGCTAAACGCATGCACAAGGTAGCTGAAGCTCTTTTCCGTAAGGCAGAGGACGGAGACATTAGCGCAATCAAAGAACTTGGAGACAGAATAGATGGAAAAGCACAGCAAGAAATTACAGGAAACAGCGACGCCCCAATCAACATCATTGTTAAAACAGGAATTGACGAGTGAAAACACACAGGTATTGGAAACAGGTTACGAACCTAGAGAGCCACAAAGAGAAATACACAAAGCTATCAAAAACAGTAGGTGGACAGTGGCAGTCTGTCACAGACGTATGGGAAAAACGGTCTGTGCAATTAACCAGCTTATACACTCGGCTCTTAAATGCGATAAAAAGAATCCTCAATTTGCATACATAGCTCCAACGTATGGGCAAGCAAAACGTATTGCATGGAATTACTTAGTAGACTACACAAGACCTTTAGGAGGCACAGCAAATGTTTCAGAACTTCGTGTTGATTTTATGGGACGTCGTATTAGTTTGTATGGCGCTGACAATCCTGATTCCATTAGGGGCATTTACCTTGATGGTGTGGTCGTTGACGAATATGGTGACATACACCCTAGCTTGTTTACAGAAGTGTTACGACCGGCTCTTTCGGATAGGTTAGGCTGGGCATTATTTATTGGAACACCTAAAGGTGCTAACCACTTTAAAGAGCTAAGAGACTTAGCAGACAAAGAAAGCAACTGGGCATTAAAAGAGTTTAAAGCAAGCGACACAAACCTTATACCTCAAGAGGAATTAGATGACGCTCGCAAGGCTATGGGCGACAGCAAGTACGACCAAGAATTCCAAATTAGTTTTGACTCACCTATTGTTGGTTCATACTATGGTGAAATAATACAAGACATAACAGACCGTAATCACATAAGAGAAGTATTAACCCAGCCAGCCACAGCTAAGTGGACTGCTTGGGATTTAGGTGTAAGTGACAGCACATCAATATGGGTGTGTGAAACAATTGGTGGTGAAGTTCGCTTAACAGACTACTATGAAAATCATGGGCAAGGTCTTGATCATTACATTGCTTACTTAGATAAGAATGGTTATCGAGATTATGTCCACATATTACCTCATGATGTTATGGTAAGGGAATTACAAACAGGTAAGTCACGCTATGAGTTTTTAACTGATGCTGGGCTTAACATAGAAGTAGCACCAAAGAGTAGCGTAGAAGATGGCATACAGGCAGTAAGGCGTATGTTACCTAACGCTTGGTTTAACAAAGAAACAACTAAGTACGGTGTAGAGTGTTTACGAAACTACCGCAGAGTATTTAATGAAAAGTTAAACGTGTACCAAGAAAAGCCTTTGCATGATTGGTCAAGCCATTGTGCAGATGCTTTTAGGTACTTAGCACTAACACTTGATGGGCAATCAACTATTACACGTACTGACTGGGGCAAGCCTTATACAACACACGCAGAACTAGACAGTTATAAAGACCAATATATGTAAGGAGAACATACATGCTTAATGTTATTAAATGGACAGGTAGTATCATAATCATAATAAGTATGATACTAACCAGTGCAAACATATACCCACTGAACATATTCTTAGCTATACCAGCAACCCTTTGTTGGGTTTACGTAAGCTTTAAATGGAACGACAAGAGTTTAATAGCTATGAACCTAACAGCATTGACTATATATTTGATTGGAATCACGCATTATTTCCAATCCATGTAGGGTAGCCTACCCAGATTCAACACAGGCGCTTAAAATGCGTGACAGCGAATATCACGTAAAATACAGCCCCTATTTATAAGCCTCTCAAGGCACTAAAAAAACACAGAGTTAACATAAAACATATAACAATCAAACACTTGGAACAACATACAAAATGACAGAAGAACAACTAAAGGCGCTACTAGATAATTACATAACAGACAGCCAAAGCGCATACGAAGAAGTTGACGCTGATGTAAAGAAAGCAAATGACTATTACTTAGGCAGAGACTATGGTAATGAAGTTAAAGGCAAGTCTAGTGTAACCACAAGAGAGGTAGCCGAGGCTGTTGATGGTGCATTACCACAACTGCTTAAGATATTTACTCAGTCAGTTGATGTAGTCGAGTTCACACCACAGAACGATGGCGATGCTACCGTTGCAGAAAATGTAACACAGTATGTTAACCATATATTTAATAAGGATAACTCCGGTGCAATTATTATGCACAACTGGTTCTGGGATAGCTTAGTAAACAAGGTAGGTATAGTAAAAGCATTTTGGGATGTTAAAGAGGACGCTAATGAAGAGGAATACTTTGGGTTAAGCCAAGATGAGTTAGCTATGCTTATGCAAGAGCCTAGCGTAGAAATAGTA
>Ga0233394_1000475_pt1 | contig 13716 bp, 10 predicted proteins | sample 24DmetaG_FD_190481 | JGI IMG/M metagenome (GOLD analysis project Ga0233394, IMG submission 190481) | Seawater microbial communities from Monterey Bay, California, United States - 24D | ecosystem: Environmental > Aquatic > Marine > Coastal | place: USA: California | collected 2016-11-02 | reverse complement strand
TAACATCCAAATCCTTTATCTCTTTTTTTTCAGGTGGTAAATAATCAAGAGGATCTAATTGATTAATGTTTTTAATCTTAAACGAACTTAATCTGTTGCCAATAGCCTTAATTCCTTTAACCGATATCAATTCATCAATATTTTTAGTTTCACTATTTCTCACACCCTTTGAGGTTTTAGGATAAGTAAGTTCAATAACAGGTCTCCAATCTGTTGAAACCAGTTCAAGTTGTATTTTTGAACCATCTGGAATAAATTTCTGATCATTATTTTGATTTCCTGCTAAAAATCTTTTTACGAAATAACAATCTTTTTGTCCGTTAAAATACAAAACAGAAATAGGCTTTTCAGGTATCCACTTTTCTAAAGCAATCATATCGTCTGGAAAATGCATATTCATGTCAGGTTTTACTGTTTTAAGTGAACCGTTTTGCTGGATTATAATCAAACAATCGTCACTCTTAAACTCACCTAACAACTCGCCTCGTTCATCAACGTTCAGTCTTTGAATAGTCTCATCAAACCAAATTTTTCTAGGCTTTAAAGTAGACAATCCCTTTTCTTTAAATTCAATTTTATTAATTGTATACTTAGAAACAATATTTCCTTTTGAAGATCTTCCTTTAATATCTAAATCAGCAAAATCTAACTCCCACTTTAATTTTTTTATCGAACCTGTTTGCCTTAAAATTATATTTACTATCTCAGCTTCACCATTTGGATTAGCAGAAAAATATAACATCTTTGAGTCTTCATTTCCATTAGTTAAATCATATACTTTATCTCTTGTAACACCTGTTACACTAAATCTTTTAATGTAAGAAGTGCCCTTCTTACCATCCCTATATATCATATTGTAAACTGTTCTTTTATCTTTCTTTTTAAAAACAGCTACATGTTTAATATTTTTGGATATAAATTTTTTAGATTCTACTTTAGTCACCATCATTTGACCATCTTCAGTAAAAGTTATAACATCATCAATATCAGAACATTCTTCAACAAATTCGTCTCTTTTAATAGAAGTTCCAATAAACCCTTCTTCTCTGTTAACATATAGTTTACAGTTTTTTACAACTACTTTCTTTGCATCTACATCTGCAAAAATCCTAATCTCTGTTTTCCTCTTTTTTTCTTTACCATAAATAGACTTAAGATTTTTAAAATAAGAAATAGCAAAATCAGTAAGGTTACTTAAATTAAATGCAATTTTATCTAATTCATCTTCAATAGCTTCAATTTTGATTTGCGCTTTGTCAATGTCAAACTTTGATATTCTTTTAATTTTTATTTCAGTTAATCTAACTATATCATCCTCAACCACCTCTCTTTTTAAATGTTCCGTAAAAGGCTTTAAACCATTTGAAATTGCAGAAATTACACCTTTCCAAGTATCGACATTTTCAATGTCTCTATATATTCTATTTTCGATAAAAATTCTTTCAAGCGAAGCGTAATGCCATTGATTTTCGTAATCACTTTTTTTATACTCCAACTCCAGCCTCAATAAATCTTTTGTGTTTTCAGTAGATCTTTTTAAAATTTCTGAAACACCAATAAACAATGGCTTATTGTCCTCAATAACACAACCTAAAGGTGAAATAGATGTTTCACATGATGTAAAAGCAAATAAACCATCAATGGTTTTATCAGGTGAAACATTTGAAGGCAAATGAACTAAAACTTCTACATTGTTGGCAGTGTTATCCTCAATCTTTTTAATTTTAATTTTACCATTGTCATTTGCCTTTAATATTGAGTCAATCAAGGAGGAAGTTGTAGTTGTAAACGGTATTTCACTAATAACTAGTGTGTTTTTACTTAATTGATTTATTCTAGCTCTAACTTTAATCCTACCTCCTCTTAAACCATCATTATAGTTACTAACATCCATAATACCGGAAGTGGGAAAGTCAGGGAATATTGTAAATTTTTGACCTTTCAAACATTTAATAGAAGAATCAATTAGTTCAATGAAATTATGTGGTAAAATTTTTGTAGATAATCCAACTGCAATACCTTCACCTCCTTGAGCCAACAGCAACGGAAACTTAACGGGTAAATTAATAGGTTCCTTTCTTCTTCCATCGTAAGATGATTGCCATTTAGTAATTTTTGGACTAAAAACTACTTCTAGAGCAAACTTTGATAACCTAGCCTCTATATATCTTGAAGCAGCAGATCTATCTCCAGTTAAAATATTTCCCCAGTTACCTTGTGTTTCGATTAAAAGATCCTTTTGCCCTATCTGAACCATTGCATCAGCAATACTTGCATCTCCATGAGGATGATACTGCATTGTGTGTCCAACAATATTAGCAACCTTATTAAACCTTCCGTCATCTAAATCTTTCATCGAATGAAGAATTCTTCTTTGAACAGGCTTAAAACCATCTTCAATTGAAGGAACAGCTCTTTCCAATATTACATAAGAAGCATAATCAAGGAACCAGTCTTTATACATTCCTGAAACTCTGATTAATGAATCTTCTAATTCATTTTCTGAACTTGGCTGGCTTGGCTCAATGTAATCTTCTTCCATATTAAGAATCTATTCTGTCAAGTTCAACTTTTAAATTATCTATTATAAATTTCTGTCTGTCAGGTGTGTTTTTGCCCATGTAAAATGAAAGAAGTTCATCAATACTAAAATTTTCATCCAACATAACAGGATCAAGTTTTATACTTTCCCCAATAAAGTGCTTGAATTCATTAGGAGATATCTCACCTAATCCCTTAAATCTCGTAATTTCAGGTTTTGAACCTAATTTATTAACAGCATCAATTCTTTCATTTTCAGAATAACAGTAGATCGTTTCTTTCTTATTTCTGACTCTAAAAAGCGGAGTTTGGAGTATATATAAATGACCCTCTTTAATTAACTCAGGGAAGAATTGTAAAAAAAATGTAATTAAAAGCAATCTAATATGCATACCATCAACGTCAGCATCTGTAGCTATAACTATATTATTATATCTAAGATATTCTATGCTTTCTTCGATATTTAAAGCAGCTTGGAGTAAATTAAATTCTTCATTTTCATAAACAATTTTCTTTGTCATTGAGTAGCAATTAAGAGGTTTTCCTCTTAAACTAAACACTGCTTGAGTATTAACATTTCTTGATTTAGTAATCGATCCACTAGCCGAATCTCCTTCAGTTATAAACAAAGTTGAGTCAAGCCTGTTTTCTTTATTCATATCACCAAGGTGTACACGACAATCTCTTAGCTTCTTATTATGTAAATTTGATTTTTTAGCTCTTTCTCTAGCTAACTTTCTTATACCCGACAACTCTTTTCTTTCTTTTTCTGCTCGAATAATTTTTTTTTGAATTTCCTCAGCAGTTTTAGGGTTTTTATGAAGATAGTTATCTAAATATTTCCCAATAAAATCATTAATATATGATCTAACGGTGGGAAGTCCGCCGCCCATTTCGGTAGAGCCTAATTTAGTTTTAGTTTGAGATTCAAAAACAGGCTCCATTACCTTAATACTTACAGCAGAAATAATAGATTTTCTAATATCACTTGCATCATATGGTTTTCCATAAAAATCCCTAACAACCTTAACTAAAGCTTCTCTAAAAGCTGACTGGTGAGTACCTCCTTGTGTCGTGTGCTGACCATTTACAAATGAGTAATATTCTTCACTATATTGAACTTTACTGTGAGTTAAGGCTATTTCTATATCATTACCTTTTAGGTGTATTATTGGATACAATAATTTATCAACATCATTATTATCTTCTAAAAGATCTTTAAGTCCGTTTTTTGAAATGTATTTTTCGCCATTAAAAACTATTGTTAAACCTGGATTTAAGTAAACATAATACTTGAGCATTTTTGAAACATACTCTGCTCTATATTTATATTTTTTAAATATTAAATCATCTGGAATAAAAGTTACTTTAGTACCTTTCCTTTTAGATGATTCTTCAATATCATTATCAAATGTTAAATTTCCTTTTTCAAAAAATACAGATTTAACTTTTCCGTCTCTACAAGATTCTACTTTAAAACTTGAAGAAAGAGCATTTACAGCTTTTGTACCTACTCCATTTAAACCAACTGATTTTTTAAATGCTCTTGAGTCGTATTTACCACCCGTATTCATTTTAGAAACTACATCTACAACTTTTCCAAGTGGAATACCTCTTCCGTAATCTCTTACAGAAACACCAGATTCAGAAATAGAAATTTCAATAGTTTTTCCTGCACCCATTACAAATTCATCGATCGAATTGTCTAGAACTTCTTTTAGTAAAATATAAATACCATCATCTGGTGAAGAACCATCTCCAAGCTTACCAATATACATCCCTGGACGCATTCTAATATGCTCTTTCCAGTCTAGCGAACGAATATTATCTTCAGTATAGTTTGATGAAACTGACATTGCTACGAAAATAGCTAATAAAGGTGTGGATTAAAAAAAAAAAAAATGGTGTTTTAATAAATTAATTAACAATAGAATTAATCAGTTGTTGAAATCTTTTTTATACGTTAAATCTAAAATGCATTACATCACCATCATTAACTATATAATCTTTGCCTTCAATATTTAATTTACCAGCTTCTTTAACCTTAATTTCACTTTTAAATTCAGAGTAATCTTTAAAAGAAATCACTTCTGCTCTAATAAATCCCTTTTCAAAATCTGTATGAATCACTCCTGCTGCTTGAGGAGCAGTCATACCTTTATTAATTGTCCATGCTCTAACTTCCTTTACACCAGCTGTAAAATAAGTCTGAAGATTAAGTAAATCATATGATTTTTTAATAAGTTTTGACGAACCTGCTTCGCTTAATCCTATATCATCTAAAAATGCTTTTCTATCATCAAAATTATCTAATTCATTTATATCTGCTTCAGTAGCTACCGCTAAAATCAAAAGATCAGAATTTTCATTTTTAATAGCATCTTTAACTTTATTGACATAATCGTTACCGTTAATTGCAGATGATTCATCAACATTACAAACATATAAAACTGGTTTATTAGTTATAAGATCTAAAGTATTAGAAAATACCATTTCTTTTTCAGAAAAATCAATACTTCTTACAGGATTAAAAGATTGTAAATGGTCAATCATTTTAATCAATACATCATTTTGAAATGAAGCTTCTTTATTTCCTGTTTTAATTAAACGGGATATTTTTTCTTTTCTTTTTTCTAAAGTTTCTAAATCTTTGAGCTGTAACTCTAAATCTATTATTTCTTTATCTCTGACAGGATCTATAGTATTTTCAACATGAACAATATTATTATCATCAAAACATCTTAAAACATGAATGATAGCATCAGTTTCTCTAATATTAGCTAAAAACTGATTACCTAAGCCTTCACCCTTACTTGCACCTTTTACAAGTCCAGCAATATCAACGATTTCGACAGTAGCAGGAATAACTTTTTCTGGATTAACATAGGACTCAATCTCTGTTAATCTATGATCTGGCACATTAATTATACCTATGTTTGGTTCAATAGTACAAAACGGAAAATTGGCGCTTTGGGCTTTGGTGTTAGATAAACAATTAAATAAAGTTGATTTTCCCACATTGGGTAGTCCTACAATTCCAGCTTTCATAAATTAATTATCAGGGTGCATGAATTTTTGTTTTGACAATAATTGCTCTTCAGTTTCTACATTTTGATCATCAGGAACACAGCAATCAACTGGACAAACAGCTGCACATTGTGGTTCTTCATGAAATCCTTTACATTCTGTACATTTATCAGGAGATATAAAATAAAATTCATCTGAAATCGGTTCTTGTTCTAACTCTGCATTTACACTCTTTCCACTGGGTAGTATCAAATCACCTTCTAAACTTGTGCCATCAGCGTACTTCCATTCATATGCAGCTTCATAAATTGCTGTGTTTGGACATTCTGGTTCACAGGCACCACAATTAATACATTCTTCGGTTATTATTATTGCCATTGTAAAATATTCAATCTTTACTTAGATTTGCGCAAAAATAATACCAATAAAAATCACAAACAAGTTTGACACAAGATTTTAAAGAAAGAATAAAAGCATTTTCTGAATTAGGTACTCTATTTAAAGAGAACATTGATGAAAAAGAAAATAAAAATTTTCCAAAATGGGATTTAATTTTGGAAGACACCCTTTTTGAATCAAAAAGTTACAACTCTTGGTTCACTATTGAAAATCTTAAACTCTCATTAAAAAACTGGTCAAATTCTTTGCAGGAAAATATTATATCCGATTGGTTATCTAAATATAATATTGAAGATAAATCATCAAAAAGAATTGCAATAATAATGGCTGGTAATATCCCGATAGTTGGCTTTCATGATTTATTGTGTTCGTTACTATTAAACTTTGATTGTTTGGTCAAGCTATCTTCTGATGATAAGTTATTAATTCCATTTATAGTAAGGTTTTTAGAGTCAAGAAATAAAAAATTTAAAAACAAAGTTATATTCGAAAGCGAAAAACTTAAAAATTTTGATGGTGTAATTGCAACTGGAAATAATAATTCCCACAGATATTTTGATTATTATTTTAGTAAATATCCCAATCTTCTAAGAAAAACAAGACACTCTATTGCTGTATTGGATGGTAATGAAAATGACAATAATCTTGCAGGCTTATCAAATGATATCTTTAACTATTTTGGTTTAGGCTGCAGAAGCGTATCCAAAGTGTTTTTACCAAGAGGTTATGACCTAGATATACTATTTAATGCGTTTTTTAGTTATAAAGAAATCATAAATCACAATAAATACGTTAATAATTTTGATTACAATAAAGCAGTTTATTTGATGAGTAAAGAAAAGTTTATTGAAAATGGATTTTTAATACTTAAAGAAGAAACAAAACTAGGATCACCAATAGGTTGTTTGTTTTATGAATTTTATGATGATAAAAAAGATATATTAAAACTAATTCAAAATAACTCTGATAGTATCCAATGTGTTGCAAGTAATTTAGATCTTAAAACTAATATTCAATTTGGTCAAACACAGTGTCCTACTATTGGCGATTATGCAGACAATAATGATACTATTAAATTTTTGTTGAAAATATGATGATATCTTAATTTAGGTACCATATTTGATATGAACTAAATGACTAATTTCGATACTTTTAAAATTCATGAAAAAACACAATTTTAGCGCTGGACCAAGTATTTTACCAAGATCTGTTATAGAACAAGCTTCAAACGGAATTTTGAATATTAACAACTCAAATCTATCTCTAATTGAGATATCCCACAGAAGTAAAGATTTTGTTGAAATAATGGACAGAGCTACATCTCTAGCCTTAGAATTACTTGATTTAAACAACAAGGGATATAAAGCATTATTTCTGCAAGGTGGTGCGAGTATGCAATTTTTAATGACTGCCTATAATTTGCTTGAAAATAAAGCTGGATACATAAACACAGGAGCATGGTCTACTAAAGCTTTAAAAGAAGCTAAAAACTTTGGTGATGCAATTGAAGTGGCAACATCTAAAGATGCCAATTTTAATTACATTCCTAAAAATTATTCTTTAGGTTCAGATTTAGACTATCTACACATCACCACTAATAACACAATTTTCGGGACTCAATTTCATGAGCTCCCAAAAACTAATACAAATTTAATATGTGATATGTCTTCTGATATTTTTTCCAGAAATATTGATTTTTCTAAGTTCTCACTAATATATGCTGGTGCTCAAAAAAATATGGGGCCTGCTGGAACAACTTTAGTTATAGTTAAAGAAGAAATACTTGGAAAGGTTTCAAGAACTATTCCTTCAATGCTGGATTATAAAGTACATATTGATAAAGACAGTATGTTTAATACTCCTCCTGTATTTGCTGTTTATACTTCTATGTTAACTTTAGAGTGGCTATCTAAAAACGGAGGGATAAAAGCAATCGAAGATAAAAACATTGAGAAAGCAAATTTACTTTACAACGCAATTGATTCAAATGATCTTTTTAATGGGTTTGCAAAAAAAGAAGATAGAAGTTTAATGAATGTAACCTTTAATCTTAATGACCAAAACCATAAGGAACATTTCGATCGTTTATGTTTGGAAGCCAACATAAGTGGAGTCAATGGACATAGATCTGTTGGTGGCTATAGAGCTTCAATTTATAATGCATTAGATATTAGCTCAGTTAAAGTTTTAATTGAAGCAATGAATCAACTTAATAAACTAGTTTAAAATTATAAAATAATGATAAATGTTTTAGCAAACGATGGTATTTCTAATTCCGGAGTTGAAGAATTAAAAAAATCAGGTTTCAATATTATTACTACAAATGTTGCTCAAGAGCAATTAGAGAATTACATTAATAAAGAAGACATTAGTGTAATCCTGGTTAGAAGTGCAACAACAGTGAGAAAAGAATTGATAGATAAATGTCCAGGTTTAAAAATTATTGGACGAGGTGGTGTTGGAATGGACAACATTGATGTTGAATATGCTAGAAGCAAAAACATTAGTGTAATTAATACACCAGCTGCATCTTCATCATCAGTTGCTGAACTAGTATTCGCTCACCTGTATAGTGGAGTAAGATTTCTCCACGAATCTAACCGTTCAATGCCATTAGATGGAGATTCTAATTTTAAAAAATTAAAAAAAGCCTATGCAAAAGGAGTTGAACTTAGAGGTAAAACATTAGGAATTATTGGTTTTGGAAGAATTGGTAGAGAAACTGCTAAAATTGCTATTGGAGCAGGAATGAATGTTCTAGCTTATGATAAATTCTTATCTGATACTACTTTGGAATTAGAATTTATGGGTGGTAAATCGATTAACATTGATATTAAAATATCGAAATTTGACGATCTTCTTAAAAAGTCAGATTTTATTAGTTTACACGTTCCAGCACAAAAAAATTATGTTATTGATAAAAATCAATTTGAATTAATGAAAGATGGTGTAGGTTTAATAAACGCTGCTAGAGGTGGTGTTGTTAATGAAGTTGAATTAGTTAATGCATTAGACTCTGGAAAAGTTTCGTTTGCAGGATTAGATACTTTTGAAAACGAACCAAAACCTGAAATTAAATTGTTAATGCATCCTAGAATTTCTTTAACTCCCCACATCGGAGCTGCAACAAATGAGGCACAAGATAGAATTGGTATAGAATTAGCTCAACAAATTGCAGAAATTTTAAAATAAATGTTAGAAAAGTTAAAGAATAAATGGGAAATTGAATCGAATTTTCAGGTTATTATAATTTTAATTGTTTTTGCTGCCACTGGTTCTGCTGCTGCCAAAATATCTGGTCCAATTACTGCATATTTTGAGTTAGATAATGTTCATGTTTTATTATACTGGCCAATAAGATTATTAATTGTATTTCCTGCATATCAATTAATGCTAGTCTTCTTTGGACTTCTTGGAAGTATAATCGTAAGTGTTTTTACATTTCAGATAAATAAATACTATTATAATTTCTTTTTAAAAATGTCAATTATCTTTTCTAAAAAAATGATAAAATATCTTTCTTTTGGAATCTTATTTAACGATTAATTTTTTTTAACAAAAGAACTCTTTGAGTCCATTAATTTTTTAACTTTTGGAGCAATTACAAACGAGCAATAGGGAGCATTACTGTTTAAATTAAAATAATCGTGATGATAATTTTCTGCTAAATAAAAAACAGAATTATCTTCAATTGTTGTTACTATATCATTTTTATAAGTTCCTTTTAAATTTAACTCCAAAATATAACTTTCAATTAATTTAATTTCGTCTTTGTGATCGGTAAATATTGATGATCTGTATTGGGTTCCAACATCATTACCCTGTCTATTAAGAGTCGTTGGGTCGTGAGTTGAAAAAAAGACAACTAATAAGTCATTAAACGAAATAACAGAGGAATCGTATTCAATTTTAATTACCTCTGAATGACCTGTTGTTCCAGTGCATACTTGTTCATATGTAGGATCAATAACATGTCCACCTATATAACCAGGCAATACAGATTTAACTCCATTAATTTTTTTAAAAATAGCTTCAGTGCACCAAAAACAACCACCTCCAAAAATTGAAGTTTTTATCATATCTATTTAATTAATTGTAAGTGTTAAATTTAGTTTAAATTTGCACTTCATTTATACATTAATGAGAAAATATTTATTTCTTTTTTTATTTTTTTCAATTTCACTTAACTACTCACAAGACCGTAAAGAAATTGAAGTAAAAAGATTTCAAACTCCACCGGTTATTGATGGGAAATTAAATGATTTGCATTGGTTAAATTCTAATCCTGCTAAAAATTTTGAAAGATGGATGCCAAATAATGGATCAAAAGAAAAGAAAGGATACGAAAACTTAGTGTACATGGGTTACGATGATAACAATATTTATATTGCTGGAATACTTAAAAACCCCAATACTATTCCTATTGAACTAAGTCAAAGAGATAATATTTGGGATGTTAATGCAGAAACTTTTTTTGTCTCAATAAACACTTATGATGATAATATAAATTATCAGGGATTTCAAGTAACAAGTGCTGGAACTCAAGGTGATATGTACACATCAGTTGAAATGTCACCAACAGATTGGGATTTTGATACAGTATTTGAATCTAAAGTTTCTATTAACGATAATAACTGGACTTTAGAAATGAAAATTCCGTTCAGTGCACTTCGTTTCCCCTCTAAAAATATTCAAAACTGGGGAATCAACTTTGGACGAAAAATTGTTGAAAGCGGAGAAGTATATACTTGGAATTTTGTTGATCAAATAAATTCAGTCTATGCTGAATCAATGGGTTTAGTTAAAGGAATTGAAGGCGTTACCCCTCCAATTCGACTATTTTTTTATCCCTATGCACAAACTTCAGTTGATTTTAAAAATGGAAACAACCCACTAAACGCTTATTCTGCTGGAATGGATTTAAAATATGGTATAAATAATAGCTTTACTTTAGATGCTACATTAATTCCTGATTTCGGACAAGTTGCTTTTGATGAGAAAGAATTAAACCTTAGTCCATTTGAACAAAAATTTGACGAAAACAGAGCGTTTTTTACTGAAGGGTCTCAGTTGTTTAAAAAAGCAGATACTGGTGGCTTTAGAGGAGGAAACTTTTTCTATAGTAGAAGAATTGGAGATGATATATCACTAAATTTAGAAGAAGTTATTGATGATAATGAAGAAATTATAAACTACGATACAAAAGCAAAACTTATTAATTCAATAAAATTAACTGGTACCACTGACTCAGGGCTTAGCATTGGAATAATTAATTCAATAACTGACAAAGCTTATGCCAATATTAGGAACATAAATTCCAAAGAAATAATAAAAAAATTAATAGCTCCATTAACAAATTACAATGTGCTTTCGCTAAGTCAAACAGCTTTAAATGAATACTCTACATTTTCATTTTTAAATACTAATGTTAACAGAGGAAGTGATTTTATTAATTCTAATAACAGTGCATTAGTAATTAACTTATTTGATAATAAAAGAAAATTTAATTTTAATGCTAGCGTATTCCAAAGCAATTCTAAGTCCTTTTCTGAAACAAAAGGATTTAGAGGAGGTATAAGCTTAAGTGAATTAACTGGAAGTCTGAGATTTGACATAGGTTGGAATGGAGTAGATTCTAATTATTACCAAAATGATCTTGGTTATTATAACTTAAGAAATGATCAAAGACTTTGGACGAGAATTAAATACATGACATTTGAACCATCGAAACTGTTCGAAAAAATAGAAGGTTATTTATGGATGAGTGAAAGAAGTCGGTTCTTTCCTAAAATTTTAAAATCAAGAGGAGCAAGAATAGGAATTGAAGTAATCTCTCTAAATTTAGAGCAAATTAAAGCAAGTTTTGATTATACTTCAAAATACAAAGATTTTGAAGAAACTAGAAAAGAAGATTTTTTTATATATCAACCTGCTGAATACGAATTAGAATTTAGTTACAGATCTGATACTAGAAAAAAACTAGTTTATGGATCAGGCATAGAACATTCTTATGGTGTAAATGAGCAATTTAACGAAGATAGTAGTGAAACTGAAATTGAATTTTACTCTGGATACAGGTTGTCTAACCAATTTAAAGTTGAATTAGGCATTTCAAATGGAATAAGTAAGAACGAAATTGGATATGTTTTTGATGAAAATGACGATATATATTTTGGTAATCGAAAAGTGAAATTTACTGAAAATAATATTTCATTAAACTACAACTTCGATTCTTATAAATCACTAAGTTTAAAACTTAGACAATTTTGGAGTTCAGCACTTTACAAAGATGACTTTTTTAAACTAAAATCCGATGGGAATAGATCTGTTTCAGATAAAAACACTTCTGACTATGATCCTAATACAAATTTTAATCTATGGAATCTAGATTTAAGTTATGACTGGGAATTTGCACCAGGAAGTAAAATTACATTTCTTTACAGAAACAACATTTTTAATGAAGATAATTTATCAGGTATTTCTTACTACAAAAGCACAAAAGAATTATTTGAAAAACCAATAAATCATCAACTTTCGTTAAGAATAAATTACTTTATTGATTTTAATTTATTAAAAAAGAAAAAAGTTTAGAATGATTTTAGTTAAAAACATATCGAAAACTTACAATAATAAAAAAGTTATAGATAAAATTAACCTTGTTATAAATAAAGGAGAAATTGTTTCAATCATAGGTCCATCGGGAGCTGGAAAAACTACTCTTCTAAATCTTATTAGCACACTAGATTCACCAGATAAAAACAATGATTCAATAATTAAAATTAATGATATTGATGTATTGAATTTAAATGATACAAATCTATCTAAGTTCAGAAACACTCAAATTGGATTTATATTTCAATTTCATGAACTTCTTCCGGAATTTACTGCTTTAGAAAATGTAATTATACCAGCAATTATTAAAGGAGAAAAGAAAAGTATTTCAATAAATAAGGCAAAAAATCTCTTAGAAACACTAGGTCTTTCAAATATAATTAATCAATTTCCTTCTCAGCTTTCGGGAGGTGAACAACAAAGAGTTGCTGTCGCTAGAGCATTAATTAACGATCCAAAAATTATATTTGCAGATGAGCCAAGCGGAAACTTAGATTCTAAATCGTCAGATTTATTACACAAGCTATTCTTTGACTTAAGAGATAAACTAAACATTACATTTATAATTGTTACTCACAACAAAGAATTATCAAACATGACAGACAGAAAACTTAATCTTGTAGATGGTAAATGGGCTTAGCAATAACGAATTAAAAGAGTTCTTAGACTCTAAGTACGAACAGTACAATCAGAAAAAATTTATTGAATCAGATCCTATTCAAGTTCCTCACAATTTTACATCAAAGGAAGATATCGAAATTTCTTCTTTTTTAACTGCAACAATTGCTTGGGGTCAGAGAAAAACTATTATTAAAAATTCATTTAAAATGATGGATTTGTTAGATAATTCACCATATGATTACATAATTAATTCTACTGAAAAAGAAATTGATAAATTAAATATAAAGCACAGAACTTTTAATGAGATTGATTTCAGATATTTTATAAAAAGACTCAAATACATCTACATAAATCATGGAAATTTAGAAAATATATTTTTTGATAATATTGAAAACAACAGCTTACACAAATCGATTCACGTTTTTAAATCACTTTTTTTTAAAAATAACTTTCCTTTAAGAACAACAAAACATATTAGTGATCCATACAAAGGATCAGCATGTAAAAGAATTAATA
>Ga0233394_1000465_pt1 | contig 13868 bp, 15 predicted proteins | sample 24DmetaG_FD_190481 | JGI IMG/M metagenome (GOLD analysis project Ga0233394, IMG submission 190481) | Seawater microbial communities from Monterey Bay, California, United States - 24D | ecosystem: Environmental > Aquatic > Marine > Coastal | place: USA: California | collected 2016-11-02 | reverse complement strand
GCTGTGCTCGACGATCAGCAGGGTTTGGCAGAGCTACCCGATTTCACGATGGATGCTTACAAGGACGCTTATAGCCGTATCAACGCCATCGTGATCGAAGGCGAGCAGGAAGCCCATGACAACTACCTTTCACTCGGAACGCTGATCCCTGAACAAGCTGAAGAGCTCGCCAAATTGGCGAAAATGGAAATGAAGCATATGAAGGGCTTCACGGCCTGTGCCAAAAATTTGGATGTTGTGGCTGACATGCCCTTCGCCCAAGAATTTTTTGCTCCTTTGCATGGCAATTTTCAATCTGCTCTGAAGGAGGGGAAAGTTGTGACTTGCCTGCTGATTCAGGCCTTATTGATCGAGGCCTTCGCGATTTCGGCTTATCACATCTACATCCCTGTAGCTGACCCCTTTGCCCGCAAAATCACAGAGGGAGTCGTCAAGGATGAGTACACCCACCTCAACTATGGCCAAGAGTGGTTGAAGGCCAACTTCGAGTCAAGCCGTGAAGAGCTGATGGAGGCCAACAAAGTGAATCTCCCGCTCATCCGGTCGATGTTGGACCAGGTCGCTGCAGACGCTTCAGTTCTGCACATGGAAAAAGAAGATCTGATTGAAGATTTCCTAATTGCCTATCAGGAAGCTCTGAATGAGATCGGGTTTACCTCACGCGATATTGCTCGCATGGCAGCAGCAGCACTGGCGATCTAACAGCGTCCATACCTAAGGGTGACGGGAATAGGGGGCGCCAATTTCGTCCTTGTCCGTTCACCCTGAACCCGACCCGTGCTTAGGTGGATGCGAAATCCATCTCCTGATTGGTTGATGCGGTTCAGATTTCTACTTTTAAGTACGACCGTCGGCAGCACATGTTTGGTCTGATCGGACACTCCACCAGTTTTGAAGCGGCTAGGCGCAAGGCTTTAGAGCTGGGTTTCGATCACATCGCCGAGGGTGATCTTGATGTGTGGTGCAGTGCTCCGCCCCAGTTGGTGGAGCATGTTGAGGTCACGAGCCTTACAGGCAAAACCATTCAAGGGGCGTATATCGATTCATGCTTTGTTCCAGAGATGCTGAGCCGCTTTAAAACGGCTAGGCGCAAGGTTCTGAATGCCATGGAGCTTGCTCAGAAGAAAGGCATCAACATCACGGCTCTAGGTGGATTTACATCGATCATTTTTGAGAATTTCAACCTTCTCAAGCATCAAACCATTCGCAGCACCACCCTTGAGTGGGAGCGGTTCACGACTGGAAACACCCATACGGCTTGGGTGATCAGTCGACAGGTTGAAATCAATGCTCCTCTGCTTGGTATTGACCTCAGTAAGGCTCGGGTCGCTGTGGTTGGAGCAACCGGAGATATTGGTAGTGCGGTTTGTCGTTGGTTAACCCAACGCACCGGCATCAAAGAGCTGCTCATGGTCGCTCGTCAGCAACAGCCACTGACCGACTTGCGAGAGGAATTGGGGGGTGGCCGCATCCTCAGCTTGGATGATGCGCTCCCCGAAGCTGATGTGGTGGTTTGGGTCGCAAGCATGCCCCGCACATTGGAAATTGATGCGGATCGACTGCAAAAACCCTGCTTGATGATTGATGGCGGCTATCCAAAAAATCTTGATTCACGTGTTGCAGGCGAAGGTGGTGTTCACGTCTTGAAGGGCGGCATCGTCGAATTTGGATCAGATATCGGCTGGACCATGATGGAAATTGCTGAGATGGAGAAGCCCCAACGCCAGATGTTTGCTTGCTTTGCCGAAGCCATTCTTCTGGAATTTGAGGCTTGTCATACGAACTTCAGCTGGGGCAGGAACAACATCACCCTTGAGAAGATGGATTTCATCGGAGCGGCTTCGGTCCGTCACGGTTTCTCAACTCTCAACCTTCAGGGGCAGCTTCAGGCTGCCGCTGCCTGACGTTCACGGATCCGGATTTCATGGCACGTCGCCCCCTGCTCGAGTTTGAAAAACCCCTTATTGAGCTCGAACAGCAGATTGAGCAAATTCGCCAGCTAGCAAGGGACTCAGAAGTTGATGTCAGCCAGCAGTTGCTTCAGCTTGAAACGCTCGCTGCTCGCAGACGCGAGGAGATCTTTCAAAACCTGACTCCAGCGCAGAAAATTCAGGTTGCTCGCCATCCGCATCGGCCGAGCACTCTGGATTTTATTCAGATGTTCTGCGATGACTGGGTTGAGCTCCATGGTGATCGGCGTGGAAGCGACGATCAGGCTTTGGTAGGAGGCCTTGGTCGCTTAGGTGATCGTTCGGTTGTGCTGTTGGGCCATCAAAAGGGACGTGACACCAAGGAAAACGTGGCTCGTAACTTCGGGATGGCTACCCCTGGTGGATATCGCAAGGCTCTGCGATTAATGGAGCATGCCGATCGTTTTGGTCTGCCGATTCTTGCTTTCATCGATACTCCTGGTGCCTATGCGGGCTTGCTGGCCGAAGAGCAGGGCCAGGGTGAGGCGATCGCTGTCAACCTCCGTGAGATGTTTCGTCTGAGCGTGCCAATCATTGCCACGGTGATTGGGGAAGGCGGATCTGGCGGTGCTCTTGGAATTGGTGTTGCTGATCGCCTGCTGATGTTTGAACACAGCGTCTATACGGTTGCGAGTCCTGAGGCCTGCGCCTCAATACTTTGGCGTGATGCAGCCAAAGCACCGGAAGCGGCCGCGGCGTTGCGCATCACCGGCAGAGACTTACTCAGCCTTGGTGTGGTTGATGAGGTGCTTGCAGAGCCATCGGGTGGAAACAATTGGGCCCCCCTTGAGGCCGGTGCAACTCTGCGGGAAGCTCTCGAAAGGAATCTTTCGGAGCTTTTGGCACTCCCTCCTCAAGAACTGCGGGATCAGCGGTACCGAAAGTTTCGAGCAATGGGCCGCTTCATTGATTCGAGCTCGTCAAATGCTGATTCAGCTTCTTAGGATTGCCGGGATCGCTAAGGCTCATTGCCTTCTGTACTAATTACCGGAGCATCGGGCGGCATAGGTCGTAGTGCTGCTCACGCCTTTGCTGAAGCTGGCTGGGATCTTCTTCTTACGTCGCGCAGCGAAGCCTCTCTCCAATCTCTTAAAGCTGACTTGCAGTCCACAGGTCAGCGCATCGTTTACGAGGCTTTTGACCTCACCAAGCCTGAGGAGATCGCTCCAGGGGTTGCAACATTGCTCAGTCAGGGGCTGACCCCGTCTGTACTGATCAATAACGCTGGTGCTGCTTGGACAGGTGATCTCCTAGCGATGCCCTTGGACCGTTGGAATTGGTTGATGCAGCTCAATCTCACCAGTGTGTTTCAAATGTGCGCTGCCGTGGTTCCCACGATGCGTCTTAAAGGCGGGCTGGTGATCAATGTCAGCAGCCATGCTGCGCGCAATGCTTTTCCGAATTGGGGTGCTTATTGCACGGTGAAGGCTGCCCTGGCCAGCTTTACTCGCTGTCTCGCTGAAGAGGAAAGGGCTCACGGGATCCGTGCTTGCACGCTCACTCTCGGTGCCGTCAATACCTCACTTTGGGATTCACCAACCGTCCAGAGCAATTTTGACCGGAATGCAATGCTTCCAGCCGAACAAGCTGCTGTTACGCTTCTTCATCTTGCGCAACAGCCGTCCACGCAAATTGTTGAAGACCTCACTTTGATGCCAGCTACTGGTGCCTTTTAAAACACCCCTGACATGACTTCTACTATTCCTGCTATCTCCAACGAGACTTTGACTTCACTCAACGCTGGAGTTCAACCCGTTTCTCAGAGAATTCGCCAACGCCTCGTTGATCAGGGTATTTCTTTCCTGGCAAATGACAACGTTGCGGCCTTCATAGAAACCGGTGAGCTCGATGAACTCGAGCACGAGGTTGCCGATCGTGTCAGGGAGCTTCTGCGCAGCCTGGTCATTGACATCGACAATGATCACAACACTGCTGAGACCGCAGAACGTGTGGCTCGGATGTATCTCCGTGAGGTCTTCAAGGGTCGTTATCACCATCAGCCCAAAGTTGCGAGTTTTCCAAACGTCAAGCAACTCGACGAGATTTATACCGTTGGCCCCATCAGCGTCCGCTCCGCTTGTTCTCACCACCTCGTTCCCATCATGGGGAATTGCTGGATCGGCATTAAGCCCGGTGAACGTGTGATCGGTTTGTCCAAGTTCACCCGAGTGGCTGATTGGGTGTTTTCAAGACCTCATATCCAAGAAGAGGCGGTGATGATCCTCGCCGATGAAATTGAGCGTCTGTGTGCCCCCCAAGGCTTGGGCATCATCATCAAGGCTCAGCACTACTGCATGAAATGGAGAGGTGTAAAAGAACCGCAAACCAGCATGGTTAATTCAGTGGTTCGTGGCGATTTCCGCCATGACCCCAGCCTGAAGCAAGAATTTTTTGAGTTGGTACGCCATCAGGAAGCGATGCTCAGCACCTGATCCTCAGGCCGGAGATGATGGTGATCAGTGGGATGGCTCGGTGTCATTGAATTGGGCCGATCACATTGCTGCTCACCCGCCTCACGTCTCCATTACTGGTTTCAACAACCATTACGGCCATTACTTGTTTACCTCGATCGGCTTGGCTGATTCGATAGGTTTCTTCGCTGGCATCAGACACTAATTTCCAGTGGCCATCTCCCTGGCGTTGGTACCAGTGAATATGAACGCTGTTGATCTGATCCGCCTGGAGATCAAATTTTGCCTGGAGGATTTGCCCTTCTCTGGCCTCTCCGATCAGGACAAATTTCTTCAGTCCTTGGATGGTTTGTGTGATCCGTCCCTCCATCTGGACATCTGTTGAGATCTCCTTGTTGAGAACGTTGATTTGTTTCTCGGGATCAGCCGTTAAACCAGGCACGCATTGCAAGCTCCCGTTTTCGAGGCGACACCCTGGAAGCATTCCTTGCGCTTGCATTGCTGCAGGAGAAAGACTGATCCATGAGAGAAGCAATACAGATGCTGCAGCCCGATAGGCCATGGAAATGGATCTAATTGAATGCAACTTATTGCCGAAGCCGTTCGTTGTCATGAACGGTTTGAACAAGCGCGCGAACTTTGTTGAGGTCTTTCACGCCTGGCCTCGTCTCAAGACGGCTAGAGGCGTCGAGTCCGTAGGGCGCAACCAGCTTGAGAAGTTCAGGGACCCACTCGGAACAGATTCCTCCAGCCAACCACCACATGGTTTTTGGCTGAAGCTGCTGATGCAGGTGGGTGAACCAGCTTGGGTCTAGGCGATGGCCTGTGCCACCAAGTTGATTTGGGCTCCAGGCATCGAGTAACAGGGCGTCGGTATGGGATTCAAAGGAGCTGAGCTCACTCAGATCGTCTGCAGTCCTCAGTCTCAAGGCTTTCCACCAGCGCACTGCTGGATGGTGCTGCTTCAGCTGAAGGCAGCGCTCTGGCGTTTCTGATCCATGGAGTTGAACGATGGTTGGAGTTCCGTTGCCTTGCAGTGCACTTTGAACAGCGTGATCGGAGGGATTCGCAACAACCCAGACACGCTCGACGTTCGGATGCAGCCTTTCCAATTCCGCAAAAATTGACCGCCGGGTCGGCTCCGCGACGAAACGGGGGGTTTGCTCCACGCCGATCACCCCGATCGCCTGCACTCCCATCGCAGCGATGGAACAGGCTTGAGAGCGATTTGTGAGCCCACAGATTTTCAGAGCAGTAGCCGCGTCGGACATTCGATCGGGGAGCTCGAGTGGTTCCTTTCTAGGATTGGAACACGGGCCACGGCAGTGCCCAAAGGAGGAGCCCATGGGCGATGGCTGGCAGCTGATGCGGATTTGCGGCATTCCGCTTCGGATCCAACCGAGCTGGTTCATCATTTTGGTGTTGCTCACCCTTGCTTTTCAGCAACAGGCCGCATCTCTTCCTGAGGCCTCTGGTGCGCCTGCTCTGAGCTGGTTGTTGGGCTTGTCCACAGCACTTTTGTTGTTTGTTTCGCTGCTGTTGCACGAATTGGGGCATTCCCTTGCCGCCCGGAGGGAAGGGATCAAGGTGAGCAGCATCACGCTTCATTTAATTGGTGGCGTTGCTCGTATGGAACGGGAATCGTCTACGGCGATGGGTTCGTTCCGAGTGGCCGCGGCTGGTCCTGCTGTGAGCTTTCTCCTGGCGGGCCTACTTCTGGCGAGTCAGCACTCTGCAGACCATGTCAATCCCCTGCTGGGCAATCTCGTTGCTCAGCTTGGTGTTTTGAATTTGGCTCTGGCTTTGTTCAATCTGTTGCCCGGATTGCCTCTAGACGGAGGTTTGATTTTGAAGTCACTGGTGTGGCAATTCACCGGGAGCCAGCGCCGCGGGATTCAGGTGGCGACGGCCACGGGTCGGCTTCTTTCGTTGACCGCGATCATGCTCGGGGTCTGGTGGTTTCTGAATAGTGGGGGATTTCCCGCTCTTTGGGTTGTGATGTTGGGTTGGTTTGGCGTGGGAGCCTCGCGGTCTCAATCTCAGACCCTGGCTTTGCAGCAGCTCTTGATCAACTTGCAAGTCGGCCCTGCCTCCTCCAAGCGTTTTCGGGTGTTGGAATCTGATCAAACCTTGCGCAGCTTGAGCCAAATGCGTCTTAGAGGCGCTGACTCTGAGACTGATCTTCTGCCTGATTGGGTGCTTGTTTGCCGGTCGGGGCGCTGGATTGGATATGTCACTGATCAGCCACTGAAGGACCTTGCCGTTCAGTACTGGGATCGGCAGACCGTTGGGGAGCACATGCGACCGCTGGCTGATCTCCCTTCTCTTCAAGAGTCGGCACCACTTTGGAAAGCCGTGCTTGCACTTGAACAAAGTGAACATGGCCGCTTGCTTGTCACCGGTGCTGCGGGTCTTCCCTCCGGAACTCTGGACCGCAGTGATGTGGGCGAAGCGGTCTTGAAGGGGTTGTCCCTGAAATTGCCGCCACCCCTGCTTGAAGCTTCTCGGCGCCGCAACGACTATCCCTTTGGCCTGCCGCTTCTCCAGGCGGTTACGTCGATGCGTGCTTCCGGATTGCTGGATGAGACCTCTGAATCGTTGACCTCATAACCAGTCGCTCGTTCCGCTATCAGTTGCTGTTCCCGTTCGCTGATTGGCGTCACGCTCCAGCGGAGTTCTGGCCAGAGCTCTGCAATCGCCTCGGTAAGAGCCATTTCCACACTGGCAGCAGAAGGCGCGCTGGGCTGCCAACAAGGTGGAGCTGTTCCAAAGACCTCTTCCCAAAGCTGATGGGACGGAGCCAAGGGGATTTCACCGTGCTGCAAAAGGTGACCCTTTTGCCAAAACTGGGCGCTGCCGATGCGTTTATGCCCATAAGGATCCACTAAATCAGCCGCGGTGGCGCTCGCAAAGCAATGTTGGCTTCCAGCGAGGGCAGGATCATTCCCTTGATGAAGATCAAGCCCGAGTCGCGCTAGTCCAGAAGAGATCCAGGCGTTCACCCGGCGATACGCTTCGCGTCGCTGTCGGGGTGGCTCAGGCCAAATCAGGGCGTAGGTCAGGCCACCACCATGCAGAACAGCGCCTCCCCCGCTGGGTCGACGAACCATTTTTAAGCTTCCGTTTCGCACCAGACTGAGCCAGTGATTGGAGCGTGGTGTCTGATGGCGACCGAGTGACAACCAGGCCCCTTCCCAGAGATAGAAGCGGAGCACCGGGCCACGGTTTTTTCCGCTTTGGCACTGTTCCAACAACAGGGCGTCAAAGGCCATATGTTCTGGACCTTCGCCTGCGATCGCTGGGATCAGTCGGCCGAGGGTTTCGCACTCAGACCGGCAGGATGCAGGAATCGACATGGTCGGAATGGAGATTTTGGATTTGCTGCTGGTGGTGCCTCTAGGACTGCTTGCCGGGGGATTGGCCGGACTGCTGGGAATTGGAGGTGGTTTGATTTTTGCTCCTCTGTTGCTCTGGATGGGGTTAACACCGCATCAGGCTCTGGCGACAAGCACTTTTGCCATTGTGCCGACGGCACTCAGTGGCACGGCCACACACCTTCGCGCTCGAACTGTTCCTGCTCAGGCTGGATTGGCCATTGGTATTGCCGCTTTTGTGACGGCATTGGTTTTTAGTCGCCTGGGGCGCTTGGTCGCTGGCTGGCACTTGCTAGCGCTTCAATCACTTCTTTACTTGTTTTTAGCTTGCACGATTCAGTCGCGTCCCCACGATTCGGAGGGTGATGTGGATCAGACCTTTTCACTGCCAGGGCTGGCATCGGTGGGTGGCTTGGCAGGATTCGCCGGTGGAATGCTGGGCTTAGGTGGTGGGCTCGTGATGGTGCCCGTGATGGTTCGTGGGTTGGCCGTTCCGATTCGCCTCGCAATCCGATTCAGCACCGTGGCAGTGGCCTGTTCCACTGCAGCGGCGTCTCTTCAGTTTCTTTCTGAAGGGAGAGGGCAACCCACGCTGGGCCTGATTCTTGGTGGAGTGGCTGCAGTGGGGGCACAGTGGAGCGCATCGCGCTTGGATGACGTCAGAGCTGATCGGCTTGCCTGGATGCTTCGAGGGCTGGCGATTCTGTTGGCCTTTGATAGTGCTCGAAGAGCATTCCAGCTTGCGCTCTTAGGTTGATTCCGTGAGGCGTCAGCTGGTTGTAAGGGAGATGAGTGGCTGAATGCATAGGGCGATTGTCAAGCTCACGATCAGGCCAATACCTGCTTTCCAGATGTCTTGGCTCAGATTTTTCCTGAGGTGATCCATAGCATTCGTTGAAGGATCCTCCTCAGCTGGTTTCTCAGCTGATCGTTGTCTCAACGTCAGGGCAATTTCACGGCCGCCTAGGAGTCCGAGAAAAACCCAAGTTGTACTGAGGGGGAAGCTGCTGAGCTGTGTCTGCGTCAGGAGACAGATCGCAAACATCAGATCGATCACGGTGGCTGAGCGCAGGTCCGATGCATCGGTTTTTGAGCGCAATACCCCCTGGATCGGTCCCCCTCCAATGGCCACCAATGCGCACAGTCCTGAACACAGCGCAGTGGTGCAAAGCAGCATCGGAATAAAGCCGATGCTGCGCGGCAAAAAAATAAAAATGTTCGCCAGATCTTGCACCAGCCAGAGGCTCCAAAGCGAGCCTGTTGAGCACCACTGAAGGCCGTACCAGAGCCTGTTGAACTCAGAGCCGGCTCGATGGTTTGGCTCGAATAAGCGCTCGAGCAGCGTTAATCCCAGCCCCCAGACGGCGAGGCCCAGGCTGAGGGCGAGGAGATACCCCGAGACAGATTGCTCAACAAGCGTGCCGATATTCCCCGGTACAAACGCTGAGAGCACAAGAAAGGAGGTGCTCACAGGAGCGCCCCAGACCGTGAGCGCCAGCACCGCAATGGGTGGAATGAGGTAAGCCCAGGTAAAGCAATCAGGTTGAGGAAAGGCTGTGAGTCGTCCCCATGCCGGCTCCCCATTGTTGATGAACCAGCCCACGATCAACACGCTGGCTGTCAGCGTGCAGAGGAACACCATTTGCACCCATTTGGGAGTGCGATGTTCGTTGGATGACAGGTAGCTCCCTAGGGTCTGTAGCGAATCATTGGCAGTCACCGAATAGGCGGCCAGCAGGAAGCCGATCACCATCCACGGTGTGATCTCCATCAGTGTTGATCAAGGAGGGTCCAGAACGCTGCATCCACTTCGTAGCCAATGGTGGCGGCCATTTGGAGCAAGTTCCCCCGCTGAGATTGAGGTAGTTGTTCTCCTAAGTGATCGAGAAGCATGAACCGGTGGGTGATCCAAATCTCCAGAGCCTGAGGGTCAAAGCGAATCCCTTCGCTTTGACTGAAGTCGTGGGGAACCACCATCGCCACGTGTTGGATCAGGCTTCCGCCAGATCGTTCGAGTACTAAGGGCAGCCAGGGGTAAACGGCGTCTGCCCTGAGGGCCCAAAGCCTTGGCTCAGGGCATTCACTCAACTCTCTGGGGTCATCAACATCCCGTGGCCAGTTGTACTGGAGCTCCAACCTTGCACCATCGCTGAGCAGGTCTGCGAGCGACCGTCCCATCCATGGGTTCAGCGCACTCAGATCAAGCGTCTGGATGGCAAAAGCATCGATAACAATCGGTTGCGTTCGACTTTGGGCTTCCATGGGGGTGTGACAGGCCTTTGCGAATGATGGCTTGCAGAGGGGGTGAGGGGAAAGAATGGTGGAGCGTTATCAATCCGTCATGGTCACTCCTATTACTCAAGCTGAAGTTTTGATCGCCCTAGTGGTTGCTGCCCATGCCGGAGTGTTGGCTGTGCGCCTGTGTGTGAGCTTGTACAAGGCGTGAATTGACGTAAGGGTTGAGCGATGGGCTCTTGCAGTCTTTGTCCGCTGCGTTAAAAGCGGATATGGCTAAGGCAGCTTCATCGCCAACTCGACCACGATCCAGGTCATCTGATCGCTCCGCTAAGGACCCGGTCGATGCTGTAACGCGTGCTGCTCTAATTCAAAATCAGGGTGACCGTAGAGACATGCTCTGCAGTGGCCTTGCATTGGCTGTGAAAATTGGTCTGATCAGCCTTGGTGGCGTCAGTCTTGTCAGGCTTTCCGTGGCTTATCAGGAACGCTTAGACCGCCATGGAGAGCTTGCTGCTGTTGTGGATGTGGAGACCAACAAGCTTCATGGCTTACAGCAACGTTTTGACCGTTTGTTCACCCTCGGTGGAAGAGATCGCCTGATGGATGAACAGGATCAGTGGATTGCACCAAACCGACTTCGCATTATTTGGCGCTGAACTCAAGGTTCTTTGAGAGTTATCTCCAACGACACTTGAAAGGTCAAACTGGAATGAGATAAGGCATCTCACGATGGGAACTCCAGGCACCGTTCTCATTACCGGAACCACCTCTGGTGTGGGCTTAAATGCCACTCATGCGTTGGCTCGACAGGGATGGACCGTGATTACGGCTAACCGCAGTCCTCAGCGAGCTGCTGGTGCAGCAGATGAGCTTGGTATCCCTCGCAATCGACTTCATCACATCCTCATGGATCTAGGGGATTTAGAGAGTGTCCGTCATGGGGTTGAGAACCTCTCAATCGGGGTTGATGCGCTGGTTTGCAATGCTGCGGTCTACGAACCCAAGTTGAAGGAGCCCAAGCGTTCGCCCCAGGGCTATGAACTGTCGATGGCTACCAACCATTTGGGCCATTTCTTGTTGATTCAGCTGCTTCTTGATCGGTTGAAGGCGTCCAGCCACCCCTCAAAACGGATCGTCATCCTTGGCACCGTGACCGCCAACTCCAAGGAATTAGGAGGAAAAATTCCGATTCCGGCCCCAGCTGATCTTGGGGACCTCTCAGGTTTTGAAGCGGGCTTTCAAGACCCGGTCGCGATGGCGAGTGGCCAGATGTTTAAGCCAGGCAAGGCTTATAAAGACAGCAAGCTTTGCAACATGATCACAACTCAGGAACTGCATCGACGGATCCACGAGGACACCGGAATTAGCTGCACGTCTCTTTATCCAGGCTGCGTAGCTGACACTCCTTTGTTCAGAAATACCCCGAAGGCATTTCAAGTGATCTTCCCTTGGTTTCAGAAAAAGATTACGGGCGGTTATGTCTCTCAGGCTTTAGCTGGTGAACGGGTTGCAATGGTGGTGGCGAACCCCGACTTCAGCCAATCAGGTGTGCATTGGAGTTGGGGAAATCGTCAAAAGAAAGATGGCAAGCAATTCAGCCAAGAGCTGTCCGACAAGGCGACAAATCCTGATGTCGCCCGACGGGTTTGGGAGCTTTCAATGAAACTCGTTGGTCTCTGATCAGTCGAAACCAAGAAGGTCAAAGATCTCCCTGTCTTTCAGGGATACGGCTTCCAAGGGTTCAACATTGTCGAGCATATTGCTCGCCAATCGGATGTATTCCTCTTGAACAGCTTTTACACCTTCCTCATTTTCGTCCATCTCGAAAATGGTGCATTTCTTCAGGCGTGAACGTCGAATAGCGTCTACATCCTGGAAATGAGCCATCGTACGAAGGCCCGTACGGGCATTGAATTTATCGATCTGGTCCGTATCAACGGAGCGATTCGCAACTACACCGCCAAGGCGCACCTTGTAGTTTTTCGCCTTGGCTTGGATCGCCTGCACGATTCTGTTCATCGCGAAGATGGAATCAAAATCGTTAGCGGTCACAATTAGGCAATAGTTCGCGTGTTGAAGCGGTGCGGCGAAGCCACCGCAAACCACGTCGCCCAGCACGTCAAAGATCACCACATCGGTGTCTTCGAGGAGATGGTGCTCTTTAAGCAGCTTCACGGTTTGGCCGGTGACGTAACCACCGCAACCGGTTCCGGCGGGTGGGCCTCCGCTCTCGACACATTTCACCCCGTTGTATCCCGTGAACATGAAATCTTCGGGGCGGAGCTCCTCGCTGTGAAAGTCCACCTCTTCGAGGATGTCAATCACCGTCGGCACCATTTTGTGGGTGAGGGTGAAGGTGCTGTCGTGCTTGGGATCACAGCCAATCTGGAGCACCCGTTTGCCTAGCTTTGAAAACGCGGCAGACAGGTTGGAGGAGGTGGTGGATTTACCGATGCCACCTTTGCCATAAACGGCGATGACAAGAGCGCCCTCCTCAATTTTTGTCCCTGGGTCCTGATGGACCTGAACACTGCCGTCACCGTCCGCCGGACGGGTGAGAGTTGTGGTCATGCAGAGACCTGCTTCGTGGGTGTTGTTTTCATTTTTACTTCAGCAAGGTTGAACAGTCAGCTTTCAATTCGCGATCGAAACATCAGGGCTGATGGTGTTGAAATACTGACGAGGATTGAATGAATTGGCATCAAAATAGCTGGATCATTGAGTACAAAGACTCAGCCGATTATTCCTTGTTGTGGGTAAGAAATTGAAGCCAAGAAGGATTTTTGCTCGCTAGGCGCTGAAGTGAGCTTTCGCGTCGTACAGCGTTTCGCTGTCGATTTGGTTGCGTCCAGTGGATTTGGCAAATGTTTCGGTGTTTCGGCGTACCTTCCCCCGAACGAAGAAGGGGATCTTCTTCAGCTCCGCTTCTCCATCAGCAGTCCAGACCAGCTCGTCATTGAGGGTGCTGACCGCCACATCCGTTTCTGCACCTGCTCCAGAACCTCCCGCATGACCAAGGTGGCTTTGATGACCATCCACGAATTCAAAATCGTGCCGGAACATGCCGATGAGGTGCTCCTCTAAGCCCATCATCAGCGGGTGCACCCAGCTGTCGAAGATCACGTTCGCTCCTTCCCAGCCCATTTGAGGACTGTTGCGGGCCGGCACGTCCTGGACATGCATCGGTGTGCTGATCACTGCACAGGGGAGGCCCAGTCGTTTGGCGCTGTGTCGCTCCATTTGGGTGCCGAGCACCAGCTCTGGTGCAGATGCGGCCATCGCCGCCTCGACCTCGAGGTAGTCATCACTGATGAGGGCCTCAAGTCCCATCGCTTTCGCTGCTGCTCGCACGGGTCGAGCCATTTCTCTGCTGTAGGTGCCTAGGCCAACCACTTCAAAGCCCAGCTCGTCTTTGCAGATCCGGGCTGCTGCCAAAGCATGCGTTCCATCGCCAAAGATGAACACCCTTTTCCCTGTGAGGTAGGTGGAGTCAACGGATTCGGAGTACCAGGGCAACCTCGACTGACGAATTCCCGCTTGGGGGGAGGGTGGTGTCATCCCCAGCAGATTGTGAACTTCAACAAGGAAGTCTTGGGTTGCGCCGATGCCGATCGGCACGGTGCTGGTGAAAGGGATTCCAAAACTGCGCTCGAGCCAAGCACAGCTTGATTCCGCGATCTCTGGGTAAAGACACACATTGAGGTCGGCTTCTGGGAGTCGATGCACATCTGCCACCGTGGCTCCCAAGGGCGCGACCACTCCTACGTCGATGCCATGGATGCCCAGCAGTCTTTGAACTTCGAGAACATCGTCTCGGCAGCGAAAGCCCAGCAACGAAGGACCCAGCAGATTCACACGGGGGCGACGTCCTTGTT
>Ga0233394_1000433_pt1 | contig 14300 bp, 10 predicted proteins | sample 24DmetaG_FD_190481 | JGI IMG/M metagenome (GOLD analysis project Ga0233394, IMG submission 190481) | Seawater microbial communities from Monterey Bay, California, United States - 24D | ecosystem: Environmental > Aquatic > Marine > Coastal | place: USA: California | collected 2016-11-02 | reverse complement strand
TGATTTTTATAATACTAGTATTTTGTGTTTTTGGAAGCGCTGGAAAATCTAAATGGTTGAAGGTATTTAGCTCAAAAGTGTTTTTATTTGCGTTTAAATAAACTTTGTTTTCTTCAATTTTAAACTTAATTTGAGTTTTTTCAGGCAGCTTCCTAACAATATCGATTAGATCTTTGGCGTAAATAGTAAAAGTAACTTCTGAGCTGCTTTTGATTTTAGATGACGCACTTATTTCTAACTCCATATCTGTTGTTGTTAGTGTAAGTGTGTTCTCACTCAATTGAATTAATACATGAGAAAGTATTGGGAGTGTTTGTTTCTTCTCCACAACACCGATGACAGTTTGAAGTGGCTCGATTAACTCTTCAACGCTTAATTCCGTGTTCATAATTTACCTTTCTATATAAATTAATTATTGTTATTATTAGTCTATGGGTTTCTTGTTAGTTTCTTTCATTTAATAATTAAAATCAATAAGCTATCTTGTGATTATTTTGTTAGTATCTTTGCTGATTAGTTCTTAAGTTGTTAGTTATTAAACTAATTATAAAATGTTTTCATTCTTGCTAACAACACAACTAATAATTATTTTGTTTATAAGTTAGTAATTTTAATTTTAATGTTTTCTATGTCGTTTTTTATTTCCTCGTTTGTTTCAATTAGTGCTTTCAGTTTTTCACAAGAGTACAGTACAGTAGAGTGGTCACGATTTCCAAAATTTTGACCAATTTTTGCTAAAGACAAAGAAGTAAGCTCATGACATAGATATATAGCCATCTGCCTAGCCTTGACCAGGTGTTGCTTTCGAGAGTTTGACACCAAATCTGAGACGGTAATACCATAATATTTGCTGACAGTTTTTTGTACCTCATTAACCTCGATAAATAATTTTTTTGGTTTAATTAAATCACCAAGTGCGCCCTCTACAACATCTTTGGTTATAAGTGAGTGGTCGATTTGAGAGAAGTCAACAAAGGCTTTAAGCTTTAACAGCGCCCCCTCTAAATCCCTCACATTTGAAACAACATGACTTGCAATAAACAAGGCAACGTCTTCGGTAAGACTAAGAGAAATTTGTGGGTTTTGTGATTTTTTAAGCAATATTGCAGCGCGCATCTCTAATTCTGGTGGAGATAGTTGTAAATTTAGGCCTTGTGAAAACCTTGTTTTTAGTCGGTTCTCAAGATCTTTAATGTTTTTAGGAGGCTGATCACAAGTGAAGATGATTTGTTTTTTGGTGCTAAAGAGAAAATTAAAAACATGAAAAAACTCTTCTTGAGATTTGTCCTTTCCCGCAATAAGATGAATGTCATCAACTAACAAAAGGTCAGCAGACTGATAAAAAAGCTTCACGTTTTCAATTGTGTTGTGTCTAAGGCTTGTCGTAATGTTTCTAACAAAATCCATAAGAGGCACATAGATTATTTTAGCGCTAGGATTTTTTTCAAGCGCAAGGTGTCCTGCTGCTTGCATGAGATGTGTTTTTCCCAAGCCTGATTCCCCATAAATAATAAATGGATTGTAGGGAGAGGCACCAATTTTTTCAGCGATTTGTCGGCTAGCTAGAGCAGCCACTTGATTTGCTGTTCCTAAAACTAAATTATCAAAGGTATATTCTGGAAAAAGCGGTGTTGTATGATGTTTTGTTTGGCTGTTTAATTTTTTTTTGGACTCTGTTACCCCAAACCGAACTTTAATTTTTCTGTCTTGTTCTGAAACGGCAAGTACAATTGCCGACTCTAGGCTTTTGTGATTATGAATATACTTAAGCGCTGAAGCGCTAGGTGCATTAAGATAAAGAATTTCATTTCGTTCAGAAGCTTGCAGTGGCTTGACCCACACACTATACTCGCCAAGGGGTAGAGAGCTTTTAAGAGAGTCTAAACATTTGGCCCAGGTCTGTGACATTGGAGACTAAAAAAATTTGGAATTAAAATTCTAATGATACCTGTAATGATGTTAAATTTGATTAAAGCATTAATCTAGAATAGTTGGATTTAAATCCCTAAAATATTGTATAACTGAGCCATGAGTAAGAATCCATATAGTAAACTTTTTGAGCCTGTTCAGATAGGCCCAGTTGTAACAAAAAATCGTTTTTATCAAGTTCCACATTGTTGTGGCATGGGCCATGTAAGACCTAGAGCTCATGCGGCTATGAGGGGTGTCAAAGCGAAGGGGGGCTGGGGTGTTGTTAGTACAGAAGAGGCCGAGATTCACCCAAGTTCAGATTTGGCTCCTTATGCAGAACAAAGGATTTGGGACAAAAAAGATATTCCTGCTCTCCAGCTGATGACTGATGCTGTACACAAATACGGCGCCTTAGCAGCCATTGAACTTACTCATAGTGGCCACAATTCAACCAATCTTTTTTCAAGAATTCCAGCTATGTCGCCAAACGCACAGGCGGTGAACTTTTTATATCCAAAACAAGCAAGAAGAATGTCTAAACAAGATATTTCGAACTTCAGGGCGTGGCATAGACAAGCCGCCCTAAACGCAAAGGCTGCTGGTTTTGATATTGTTTATGTGTATGCTGGTCATGGTATGTCTGTGGCCCAGCAATTTATACTGCCCGATATGAATAACCGATCTGACGAATATGGCGGAAGTTTAGAAAATAGATTAAGACTAACAAGAGAATTACTCGAAGAAACGAAAGAGGCTATTGGAGATAGTTGTGGCATTGCTTTTAGGTTCGCTGTCGATGAGCTTAAAGGAAAAGATGGCATGCAGTTTCAAGAAGAGGGACGAGCAGTTGTTGAGCTTCTTGCAGAGCACCCTGATCTTTGGGATGTGAACGTTTCTGACTGGTCTAACGATTCTCAAACCTCACGATTTCAACCAGAAGAGGCATACCAAATGCCATATGTTGAATTTGTCAAAAGCATTACTACCAAGCCAGTGGTTGGGGTTGGAAGGCTTACTTCTCCAGACCTAATGGTTAAGCTTGTTGAAAGAGGCGCTTTGGATCTAATTGGTGCAGCGAGACCCTCTATTGCAGACCCCTATTTACCAAACAAAATAAAAGAACAAAAAACAGATCAAATTAAAGAGTGTATTGGCTGTAATATTTGTGTATCTAGTGACAACTTTACAGTTCCTATTCGCTGCACGCAAAACCCCACTATGGGGGAGGAGTGGCGAAGAGGTTGGGACCCAGAAAACATTAAACCTAAGGTTACAGATCAAAGGGCATTGGTTGTCGGCTCTGGGCCATCAGGACTTGAGTGCACAGTTCAACTAGCAAGACGTGGTTACCAGGTGGTTCTTGCTGAGGCTGAGGACAAACTAGGTGGGAGGGTTTTGTTCGAGTCTAGCCTAAAGGGCCTTTCAGCATGGAAAAGAGTTGTTGACAATAGGGTTCATGAGATTCTTCAGAAAAGCAACATAGAGGTTTACAAAGAGAGCAGACTTACAGCTGAACACATTAATGAGTTTGGCGTCAACAATATATTTTTGGCTACTGGCTCAAACTGGAGAAAAGATGGAATTGGAAGAAGCAGACGGGCGCCCATTCAAGGACTGGAAAGCGTTAAAGTCTATTCTCCAGAAGAGGCCATTCAAAACTACAAAGACATTAAGGGCCCGCTTGTAATTTATGACGATGAGCAGGGCTACTTGGCTGGAGTAGTTGCAGACCATCTAAATGCCAAGAACATTGAGGTTGTTTTTGTAACGCCAGCTAGTGTTGTCTCGCCATGGACTGATTCAACTCTAGAGCAAAAAAAAGTCCAAGCATCGTTGATTAATTCTGGAGTGAAAATTATTTGTAATCAATCAATTAGCAACATAGAGGATGGAATTGCTCTGTTAGAGTGTACATATACAGGCGCCATTACAAAACTACCTTGTGAGTCTATAGTTATGGTGACTGAGCGTATATCAGACACCGCCCTTTATGACAGCCTAATGCAAAATAATTTAGAAGGAAAAACACAATACAATATTAAAATCATTGGCGATGCTGAAGCTCCAGGGCTTATAGCTGACGCAGTTTATTTGGGGCACCTGGCAGCACAAAACTTTGAAGCAGATGAAGAAGACATCCAAAGAGGCATGTTTATGAGAGAGATGCCAAGCCTTAAATAGGCGCTGAAAACCCCTTTCTTAATTGATTTTATGAGTGATTTAGAGTAACATTGCCCTCTTTTTATGATGGCCAATTAGGATGCGAAAAACGATAGTTGCTGGAAACTGGAAAATGAATGCGAGTAAAGAGTCAGTTAATTCTCTAATTAATGGAATTCTTTCAGGCATGAGTGATGTTTCCTCTGATGTTATAGTTTGCGCCCCCTTTCCATATCTCTCACAAGTAGAGGCTTTAATCATTAATTCCGACCTAATGCTAGGTGCACAAAACTTAAATGTTAATTCAAAAGGAGCTTTTACTGGAGAGGTTAGTGCAGAAATGATTAAGGACTTTGGCGCTCAGCACGTGATTGTTGGACATTCAGAGAGAAGAAGCCTTTATGGTGAAACAAGTGCTATTGTTGCAGAAAAAACAAAAGCAGCAGTTGATGCTGGCTTAACCCCTATTCTATGTGTTGGAGAGTCTTTTGAAGAGAGAGAGTCTGGAAATACAGAGGCCGTTGTTGAAGAACAGCTTAACGCAGTGGTCGGTCTCCTAGGAATTGAGGCCTTTAATGGTATTATTGTTGCATATGAGCCAGTATGGGCTATTGGAACAGGCTTGACGGCGACACCCGAGCAGGCGCAGTCTGTTCATTTATTTATCCGTAACCTTTTAGCTGGCAGTAATGAGAGCATTGCTCAAAACACACCCATACTTTATGGCGGAAGTATGAATGCTGGTAATGCGGCTGATTTAATTTCTTGTTCAGATATCGATGGCGGACTCATTGGAGGCGCCGCCCTTAAGGCAGAAGATTTTTTACAAATATGTAAGGCAGGTTAATATGACGTTTCAAATTATTTTAGTTATTCATGTGTTATTGGCTCTTGGCCTTGTTGGGCTAATCCTTATCCAGCATGGCAAGGGCGCAGATGCAGGGGCTGCATTTGGTTCTGGCGCAGCCGGTTCGGTTTTTGGTGCGAGAGGCGCACACTCTTTTTTATATAAACTAACCGCCGTTTTGGCTATTGGTTTTTTTGTAACAAGCATCAGTCTTGCTTACTTTGCATCAAATGAAAGAGTTGCCGCAGATCCTGAACAAAGTATTATGACCCAAAGTGTTATGAGTGATGACGGCTTTGATTCAGATACGAGCGAAATTCCAAGCAATTAGTTTAAGCCGTCGTGGTGAAATTGGTAGACACGCAGCCTTGAGGGGGCTGTAGCGCAAGCTGTGACGGTTCGACTCCGTCCGACGGCACCACTTAATTTAACTGTAATAATGCTGTTTGTTATTGTACAATCAGCATAGTTTCTTACTCACTATTCTATGAGCCTTCTGAATAAAACCGTCCTTAAGGGGATAGGCTTGATGCTTTTGGGCATGAGCACTGTTCCTTTTTTAGATGTCTTTGCAAAACTCTTGAGTGAGGATTATTCTGTGATGCAGGTTACGTGGACCCGGTTTTTTTTCCATGCTTGCTGGTTGATACCCATAATACTATGGCAGCAAGTCCAGTGGAAGAGGGTTCCAGAGAGCTTAGGCCTTCAGTTCATGAGGGGGCTCATGTTAACCCTAGCAACGCTTTTCTTCTTTGCAGCCATAAAGTCTAACCCTATTCCTAACGCGCTGACCCTACTTTTTATCTCTCCTTTAGTGGTAGCTATGCTTTCGCCAGCTTTATTGGGAGAGCGATTTGATTTGTTTATTGGGGCTGGAGTGGTAGTAGGGTTTTTTGGCGTAGTTGTTGTTCTGCAGCCTTCAGGTGAAGAGTTTAAGCCAAGTCTTCTTTTAGCAGTAGTTGCGGGCATTTGTTATGCTCTCTATATTATCTTTACAAAAAAACTTTCCTTTAAGGCGCCTCCCGTCCTAACTCTTTTTTATTCGGCAGTTGTTGGAGTTGCAATTATGTTGCCCCTAGCTTTGTTTTCTTGGACGGGCCCCGACTTGAAGGGAGTTTTGCTGGGTGCTGCCATGGGTTTTTTTGCTGCAGCATCACATTTCTTTATTATTAAAGCTTTCGAGTTCGCAAGCGCATCTGAACTAAGCCCTTTTAATTATTTTGAAATTGTTGGTGCTATTACTTTGAGCTACGTTGTCTTTGGTTATATTCCAAATCTTCAGGCAATTATTGGGCTTTTTGTTATTATGGGAAGTGGCCTCTTTGTGTCTTGGCGTGTTATGAAAAATAATGACGGACAAGCAGAAGACAAAGAAAAACTAATAGAGCCCCTGTAAGAAAAGGCCTTGCACAAATGCAGCTCCATGTTTTTGCTTGTGTTTTAAACAAACGCCTATATATACTTCACTATAATGTCTTGGCTTGAATCGACTCAAGTCTTCTAGCATCTGAATTTTAAATTATTCTATAAATATGAACTGGCGCACAAGAACTGAAAATAAATTAGAGAACTTTTCTGACTGGATTTTTGATAACGCTAAGAAAATGATCCTAGCGATTTTTGTATTAGTAGTTGCAATTGGATCCCAATTGCCTTCTCTAAAGGTGGACACAACTACTGAAGGTTTTTTGCATAAAACAGACCCAATGAGGGTTGAGTACGATGTTTTCAGAGACCAATTTGGTCGTGATGAAAAGCTAATGATCGCTGTTAAAACAAATAACATCTTTGATCTTAATTTTTTAGAAAAACTCGATAATTTTCACCATGCCTTAGAGAATGAACTGCCAAATATTAAGGCGGTCGACTCACTAATTAATGCAAGAAATACTTACGGAATTGAGGGAGAGCTTATTGTTGAGCCCTTAATAGACAGCTTGCCAAAAAATAAAGACGACCTCATTAAGCTTAAAGAAACAGTAACTAACAATAGTCTTTATGAAAACTCACTATATAGTGAAGACTTCACTATGACTACAGTCACGATTGATACAGAGACTTATTCAAGCTCAGGCGCCCCCCAAGAGACACAAAGCTTTGAGTTTGACGATGGGCTGGAGTTTGACGATGGGCTGGAGTTTGACGATGGGCTGGAGTTTGACGATGGGCTGGAGTTTGATGAAGATACTCTTGGTGAGCAGAGGCTCTATTTAACTGATGCTGAAAATGACGAAATCATTGCTGAAACGCAAAGAATTATGGAGCGATTTAATGACAGTAATTTTGAGATCTACTTGTCAGGTTCTGCGGCAATTGCAGGTATTTTTAAGCAAGCGCTTATGAATGATTCGGCTGTTTTTATTAGTTTAATGATGATAGTTATCATGGTTGTTTTGTTCGCTTTATTCCGAAGGGTGTCCGGAGTCATATTGCCATTGGCCTGTGTTTCATTGACACTAATAATGACAGTGTCCCTGATGTCAATTTTTTCCGCACCATTTACTATGGCTACTCAAATCATGCCAACATTTCTTCTTGCGGTTGTGACAAGTGCGTCCATTCACTTACTGGCAGTATTTTATAAGGATTTCGCAACAACCAATGATACAAAAAAGTCTCTTAGATATGCAATGGGACACTCTGGATTGGCGATTATAATGACCTCAATTACAACTGCCGTAGGCCTGTGGTCTTTCTCGTTTTCTGGAGTGGCGCCTGTAGCAGATCTTGGTGTTTTTGCTAGTAGCGGGGTAATGGTTGGGCTTGTTTTTACACTAATCTTTCTTCCATCTTTGATTTCGGTAACCAAGTTTAGGCCAATCAAGCAAAGGACAGGAAAGGACGGCCAAACGTTTATGGATAAAGCGCTTATTGGGATCAGCGTTTTTGCAACCAGCAAGCCAAAGTTAATTATTTCACTAAGCGCTGTTTTAATAATATGTGCAGCTATTATTGCTTCTCAATTAAGGTTTTCTCACTTCCCGCTTCAGTGGCTCCCAGAGGATAATTTTGCACGAATAGCAACAGAGGAGGTTGATAAAAACTTAAAGGGCTCCCTTACTCTAGAAGTGATTATTGATACTGAGAAAACAAACGGCCTCTATAATCCAGAAGTCTTAAGGGTTATTGATGACGTCTCTCAAAACATCAATTCGATTTCAACAGGAAATATGTTTGTTGGAAAGGTCATAAGCTACATTGATGTCATCAAAGAAACCAATAGAGCTTTAAATGAAAACCGTGATGAATACTACGCTATTCCAGACGACCCTGACCTTATTGCCCAAGAATTTTTACTGTTTGAAAGTAGCGGCAATAATGATTTAGCCAGTCTCGTTGACTCTAACTATTCTAAAGCCAGGCTAACTCTAAAAACTCCATTCATAGACTCTCTTGAGGCAAACACTTTTATTGATAATGCGCAGCTTTATCTCGATGAAAAGTTTGGCTCCTTGGCAAAAGTAACCTTTACAGGGATAGGCACCCTCATGACAGTGACCTTTGAAGAGGCTATTTATAGTAGTGCAGTGAGTTATATTTTGGCATTTTCTCTTATCGCTATATTAATGGTTTTATTGATTGGAAATATTAAGATTGGGCTCATTAGTATGATTCCTAATCTTTTGCCAATCATTATCCTTTCAACAATCATGGTGATTTTCAAAATGCCTTTAGATATGTTTACACTTTTAATTGGAGCTATTGCACTAGGCCTGGCTGTTGACGATACGGTTCACTTTATGCACAACTTCAGAAGGTATGAGTTGCAGTATAACGATGTAGACAAGGCGGTTCGTTTAACACTACTAGGAACTGGAAGAGCAATAACGCTTACATCTATTGTTCTGGCTCTTGGTTTTCTTGTGCTTACCTTTTCTCAGATGAACAACATGTTTGATTTTGGAATTTTAACCGCAAGCGCAATACTGGTTGCATTGCTAGCTGATTTTTTTCTGATGCCAGCAATTATGAAAATAATCATCAAAGACAAAACAAGCCTGTAATGAAGACATAAAAAAGGCGCTTAACAGCGCCCTTTTTTCTGAAAAAACTATGGTTGTTAGGCTTGAGCTTGCGCCATAACCTCTTCAACGAAGTTGTCTTCTTTTTTCTCTATTCCTTCGCCAACTTCATATCGAACAAACGATAAAACTTCAGAATTTTTCGATTTTACAAGGTCTCCAACAGTCATGTCTGGGTCCTTAACAAATGCCTGTCCGTAAAGAGTTACCTCGTTTACAAATTTTTTCATTCTTCCCACAATCATCTTTTCAATGATGTTATCTGGCTTGCCACTCTCTTTTGCTTGTTCAATAAAGATTGCTTTCTCCCTCTCTAGCAGTTCGCTGGAAAGCTGATCTTCACTTACACACTCAGGCCTAGAAGCGGCAATGTGCATAGCTACATCTTTAGCTAATTCAGCATCCTCAGACGAGAGCACTGCAAGCACTGCAATTCGGTCGCCATGTTTATAGGCGCCTAAAACACCACTATCAGTGCTTACAATTTGCACTCTTCTAACTGAAATATTTTCTCCAATCTTCGCAATAATTCCCTCTCTGGCCTCATCAACAGTTTCTCCAGAATCTAGCTTCTGGCTTACAAAGCTTTCCACTGACTCAGGCTTATTTTTGAGCGCTAGTGCACCTAAGGCTTCTACAAAATCTATAAATGCAGAGCCTTTTGTGACGAAGTCAGTTTCAGAGTTGACCTCAAGAATTGCAGCATGTTTGTTATCATCACTGATAGTAACATTCACCAATCCTTCAGAAGCAACTCGACCAGCTTTCTTTGCAGCTTTTGCAGCTCCTGAAGCGCGCATCAAGTCAATTGCTGCCTCAAGATCTGCATTGGTTTCAACGAGCGCTTTCTTGCAGTCCATCATTCCTGCACCAGTTCTTTCTCTTAATTCTTTAACTAAAGCGGCTGTGATTGCCATATTAATGTCTCCTATATAAACCGAACTTGATTACTTGTCGGCCTCAGTTTTCTTAGTTGAGGTTTTCTTTGCTGCAGGCTTTTTAGCTGCAGGCTTTTTAGTAGCCTCTTTCTTTTCTGCAGGCTTTTTAGCTGCAGGCTTTTTAGCTGCAGGCTTTTTCTCTTCAGCAGGCGCTTCCGCTTCAGTGCTTTCTTCAGAAACCTTTTTCTTTGCTGCAGGCTTTTTAGCTGCAGGTTTTTTCTCTTCAGCAGGCGCTACCGCTTCAGTGCTTTCTTCAGAAGCCTCTTTCTTTGCTGCAGGCTTTTTAGTAGCCTCTTTCTTTGCTGCAGGCCTTGTCTCAACGATAGAAGCTTTAGCCTCCAAAACCGCGTCTGCAATTTTTCTTGCATAGTATCCAATTGCTCTAATTGAATCATCATTTCCAGCTATCACATAATCGATGCCCTCAGGATTATGATTAGAGTCTACAACGCCTATAATTGGCAGGCGAAGAGTTTGAGCTTCTCTAACAGCATTTTTTTCATGACCAATATCAACCACAAAAACAACATCAGGTATGGTGCCCAAGTCTTTAATGCCGCCAAGGCTTCTTTCTAGCTTCTCCATCTCGCGGGTCATTACTAGGGCTTCTTTCTTAGTAAATTGAGCAAAGTTTTCTTCTGCTAGAAACTCTAAATCTTTAAGTCGTTTTATAGACGCCTTGATAGTTTTGTAGTTTGTCATCATTCCGCCTAACCAGCGATGATTAACGTAAGGCATGCCGCAACGAATTGCCTCTTCTTTAATTATGTTGCTTGCAGCTCTTTTTGTTCCTACAAAGAGAATTGATCCTCCTTGAGATGCAGTTTTGCTAGCAAAGTTTAGTACATCATTAAACTGGGGCAGTGTTTTTTCTAAATTGATTATGTGAACACCGTTTCGTGTTCCGTAAATATAAGGCTCCATTTTTGGGTGCCAAAAACGAGACCTGTGGCCGAAGTGAACACCGGCCTCTAACATTTTTTTCATTGACGCTTTCGCCATACATTTCTCCTGGGTTAAGACTTCCACATTGCCTATTAGCCAACCCCTTTTAAAGGGCACCCTGACTAATATTGGGGCGCTGTGTGATACATTAAATTACTGACGTTGTTAATACAATGCCGTTCCTTTTCCAGCCAAAATGCTGAAAGGCGACAATTATCCCATATTTTTTCTAAATACGCAAAGACTATTTGGCTGCCTGTTTTTCTGTGTAAGGCTTTTAGAGTATTCGACGCATCCCAAAAAAAGACTCGTTATAATTGAGCCTTTTTTCGTTTTTCCTGCGCAGTTTTTGGTTATGATAGTGCTTAGAGCTATTAAAGGGGAGGCTCAACATTATATATTTAATTGTTGTTTATGAAGATTGCGATTATTGGCAGTGGAATATCGGGCTTAACCACTGCATACCTTTTACACAAAGACCACGACATTACTGTTTTTGAAGCAAATGACTATATTGGTGGACATACCCACACACACGAAATAAGCCAGAACAACAAAATGTGGAGGGTCGATTCAGGCTTTATTGTCTACAACGAAAAAACCTACCCTAATTTCATTAAGCTTCTAAAAGAACTAAAGGTAAAGGTCCAAAAGACTACAATGGGTTTCAGTGTTAAGGCGCCATCACAAAACCTTGAGTATTCTGGGGGCTCTCTAAATACGGTTTTTGCCCAGAGACTTAATTTGTTCAAGCCAGCCTTTTTGATTATGCTGAAGGACATTCTTCGCTTTAATCGCCTAGCTGCAAAAGAGCTTTCCAAGGTTGACGAGACAACAACCATTCTTAGTTTTTTAGAAAAACATAAGTTTAGCAAGCCCTTTGTGGAGAATTACATTATTCCAATGGGTGCGGCTATTTGGTCAACTGCAGCTAACAAAACAACGGAAATGCCCGCAGCTTTTTACATTCGTTTTTTTAAAAACCATGGTCTTCTCCAGATATTTAATCGCCCACAATGGTTTGTTATCAAGGGCGGCTCTAAGTCCTATGTTCAAAAAATAATTGAGGGTTTTCAGGAAAAAATTCTTCTATCTAAGCCAGTAATAAAAGTAGAGCGCAACCCCTCTGAGGTCAAGATTTATTGTGAAAAAGAAGCTGATCCATTATTTTTTGATAAAGTTGTCTTTGCTACCCATAGCGACCAAGCGCTAGCATTGCTTAAGGACCCAAGCAATGATGAAAAGTCAGTTCTTGAGGCCTTGCCCTATCAAAAAAATACAGCTATAGTTCACACTGATGTGACACTAATGCCAAAAATTAAAAAAACCTGGTCAAGCTGGAATTATTTGTTGAGTGGCGACCTAAATAGACCCGTCACACTGACTTATAATATGAATATTCTTCAGTCATTGGACGCGAAACCAGACTTTTTGGTGACCCTTAACAGTTTGAACGAAATCAACCCTTCAAAAATAATCAAAAAAATTGATTATTCGCACCCCCTCTTTACGGTTAATGGAGTCCATGCTCAGAAGAAAAAAAACCAAATCAGTGGCCAAAATAATACATATTATTGTGGCGCCTACTGGGGCAATGGTTTTCATGAAGACGGAGTCAATAGTGCGCTCGATGTCTGCAAGGCTTTTGGGGTCTCGCTATGAGCCTTTCTAAAATGCATCACTTATACTGGGGAACTATTAGTCACCATAGGCATACTCCATTCAGCCGTTTTTTTAAGTACCCTATTTTTATGGCTTATATTGATATCTCTAATTTAGCCTCTGTCATGAAGCCATCTATGCTTTGGAACATCAACAAGCCTGCAATCGTTTCCTACAGGAGACAGGACTATCATGGGGACCCATCAATAGGCCTTGAAGAGGCTGTTAGAAAAACTATGCATGAAAAAACAGGTATAGAATTCAAAGGTCCAATCAGGCTTCTTACACACTTAAGATACTTTGGACACTGCTTTAATCCAGTTAGTTTTTATTACTGTTTTGATGAAAATGATAAAAAAGTTGAGGCTATAATGGCCGAAGTTACTAATACTCCATGGAAAGAAAGGCACGCATACGTTATAAATGAGCGGCTAGAGTCGAGCAGCAAACTAAGCTTTACTGCCACTCCAAAAAAACAATTCCATGTCAGCCCTTTTTGGGGAATGGACCACGAATATGAGTGGTTTTTTTCTAATCCTGAAGAGGCGTTAAATGTAATAATGAAAAACTATAAAGATGGAGAAAAGGTGTTCAATGTTGCGCTGAGCTTAAAAAGGCAAGCCTTCAGTAAGAAAGGCCTTATTAAGGCTATTCTTAGGTTTCCGTTTGCAACTATGATGGTTGTCTACAGAATACATTGGCAAGCCCTGATGCTTTTAATCAGAAGGGCTCCATTTTTTACACACCCAGATAAATTATGACAAAAGAAAAACAGTTCAAAGACAAGCTATCCGTTGACGCTCTTGCGAACAGCATTCAAGAAATGCAAAAAAGCACACGCACAACGTCTTTTTTTAAAAGCATTTTATTTAGAAAGCTAAAAAGCATTAATAGTGGTGAGCTAACCATTATTGATGGAAGCCGCAAACACGTTTTTGGTAATCCAGATTCTGAGTTTAAGGCAGAGCTGGAGGTTTTTTCGCAAGAGTTTTATGTTTTTTTAGGAAGTGGGGGGACAAATGGCGCTGCAGAGGCCTTCACTGCTGGATACTGGGGCTCCAACAACCTTGTCAAGTTGATACAGCTTATTATTAAAAATAAAAAAACTTTGCTTGGCCTTGAGTCTGGCTTAGCAAGACTGGCCAATCCAATTACAAAACTAATTCACAAAAAAAGACAAAATACTTTAGCTGGAAGTAAAAACAATATCTTGGCCCACTATGATTTGAGTAATGATTTTTACAAGCTTTGGCTAGATCCAACAATGACCTATTCAAGTGGAGTTTTTCTTAATAAGAACTCAAGCATGAAAGAGGCTTCTATTGAAAAATTAGATAGAATCTGTAGAAAACTCAAGCTTAAAAACACAGACCATGTTCTTGAAATTGGCACAGGGTGGGGAAGCTTTGCAATTCATGCCGCTAAAAACTATGGCTGCAAGGTTACAACAACAACCATCTCTGATAAACAGTTTCAATATGCATCAGAGCTTATATCTAAAGAAGGCCTTGATAACAAAATAACACTTTTAAGCAAAGACTATCGAGAGCTTGAGGGTTCATTTGACAAGGTTGTTTCTATTGAAATGATAGAGGCTGTCGGCGCAGAGTACGTTCCTGGGTTCTTCGAAAAAGCATCCTCATTAATGAAAATAAATGGACTCATGCTGCTTCAGGGGATAACCTACAATGACCCTGACTTTGATTCTTACAAGAGATCAGTTGACTTTATAAGGAAGTATATTTTTCCAGGCTCATGTCTTGTTGCAATGCCGCAAATATTACAAGCCATCAAAGATAAGACTGATATGGCGAT
>Ga0233394_1000394_pt1 | contig 14957 bp, 9 predicted proteins | sample 24DmetaG_FD_190481 | JGI IMG/M metagenome (GOLD analysis project Ga0233394, IMG submission 190481) | Seawater microbial communities from Monterey Bay, California, United States - 24D | ecosystem: Environmental > Aquatic > Marine > Coastal | place: USA: California | collected 2016-11-02 | reverse complement strand
CACGCCTGCGATCACCAGTGGCGCGCCGTCGTGTTCCAGCACTGCATGCTCGTTCATCAGGACCCGCATGCCCAGCCGTTCGAACTCCGACACCCAGGGACCGACGCCCGAGTAGTACTCGTGATTGCCCGTCACCGCAAAAACGCCGTGCCTTGCCGACATGCCTGCGAGCGGCGCGATATGCGGACGCAACACGTCCACCTCGCCGTCCACCAGATCACCTGTCACGGCGATGACATCCGGTTGCAGCGCATTGAGCCGGTCCACCACGCCCGCCACATACGCACGCTTGATGGTGGGGCCGACATGCAGATCGGTGATTTGCGCGATGGTGAAGCCGTGCAGCGGCGCCGGTAGGCCCGCAATGGGCACCGTCACCCGCGCGACGCGGGGGATGCGACGCGCGTTGACATAGCCGATCAACGTCACCAGCAAGGTGAGCGCGACGACGAGCAGGGCCGAGTCATGCCGATAAGCCTGTGGCAGCACGATCAGCGCGATGTCGCGCAGCAGCGTCAGCACGAACAGCGAAGAGAACAGGCCCATCAGCAACGCACCGAACCAAGACACGCGATCCGCCAGCGAGATGGGCCGGATCACGAAGCGCGCCGCCATCCCAGTGGGAATCATCACCGTCGATATGAGTAGGAAGATGATGCCCGCAGCCCAGCCGGCGCCATTCCAGCCCAGATCCGGCAGCAGCCGCCATCCAATGTAGACATGCAGCGCTGCCATGAGCCCGACCGTCGTCATCAGGAAGCGGCGTCTGCCGCGGGGCAGGGATCGACTGCCGTTAGGTTCGTCACGCATGCTGGGGCGGCTCCTCACTGTTTCGTGTTTCGGTGAAACGCATCCACGGAAGATGGGGCGGATGGCAGCGTTGTCAATGCCGGACCGCCATTCGAACCCCAAGCAATATCGCACGTCCCTTGGTAAAATCTATCGACACCCTCAAGCCGATTGATCGCCATGACGCTCACCGAACTCAAATACATCGTCGCCGTTGCGCGGGAACGCCACTTTGGGCGTGCCGCCGAGGCCTGCTTCGTCTCGCAGCCGACGCTGTCGGTCGCCATCAAGAAGCTGGAAGACGAGCTGGCCGTGCAGATTTTCGAGCGCGGCGCGTCCGAAGTCAGCGTCACGCCCGTCGGCGAGCAGATCGTCACGCAGGCGCAGCGTGTGCTCGAGGAGACGATGGCGATCCGCGAGATTGCCAAGCAGGGGATGGACCCGCTGGCGGGGCCCTTGCGCCTGGGGGTGATCTACACGATCGGGCCGTATCTGCTGCCCGCGCTGGTCAAGCAGATGATCGACACCGTCCCGCAGATGCCGCTGATGCTGCAGGAGAACTTCACCGTGCGGCTGGTGGAGCTGCTCAAACAGGGCGAGATCGACTGCGCCATCATGGCCGAGCCGTTTCCGGAAGCCGGCCTGATGACGGTGCCGCTGTACGACGAGCCCTTTGTCGTGGCGGTGCCGCGCGGCCACGAGCTGGCGAAGGCGTCGTCGGTGGACCCAGCGGCGCTTAAACAGCAAACCATGCTGCTGCTCGGCAACGGCCATTGCTTCCGCGACCACGTGCTGGGCGTGTGCCCGGAGCTGTCGCGTTTCTCGCAGAATGCGGACGGCATCCAGAAAACCTTCGAGGGTTCGTCGCTGGAAACGATTCGCCATATGGTCGCCAGCGGCGTGGGCATTACCGTCCTGCCTCGTACGTCGGTGCCGAACATGCAGCCCGCCGCCACCGATCTGCTGACCTACGTGCCGTTCCACGAGCCGGTGCCCGACCGACGCGTTGTGCTGGCCTGGCGCAAGAGTTTCACCCGCATCGCCGCGATCGAAGCGGTGGCCAAGGCGGTCGCGCAATGCAACCTGCCCGGCATCAAGTTGTTGCCGCCCACGCCGCTCGTTCACTGATCTCCTGATTGGTGCGTTGACCTGTCGATGTAGCGAAGGAAACTGCAAAAAACCCCGCCGTTTGCCCAGGAAATAGCGAACTATGCTGCAAAAAATAGCGAAGATGATTTCAACCAAATTTGGCTGAACGAACTGCTCTGATTCCAGCGCAAGCCACTGCGCTAGGCCGGCCGACTCGGCGTATCAGCGTTACCGGAGTGCGCGACAGGCGCATCAGCTGATTCGAGAGCCTAGCTGCCATTAATGAGCCCAGCGGCGTGCGAGCTGCCGAGCCCATCACGATCATGTCGCATTGGTTGGCAGCAGCAGTTTGCACGATGGTTTCGGCCTCGCGGCCGACGCTGATCTGTGCCACGTAGTGGGAGCCAGCGTCGTCCAAGATGGCGCGCGCTTGACGCAGTGCCTCTTCGCCGCCCTTTTCTTCAAGCTAGCGTAGCACCTCAAGGGAGTAGTAGGCGCTGGCGCGGCCCCTTTCGAGCGGCGTCTGCACATTCAGCAGCACGATATGCGACGCACAACGGTCCTGGCAGCGGAAGGCCGCATGGCGCACCGCATCCAGTGCGTGGCGGGGCGGGAGCCGTTGACGGGCATAAGAAGTTTAAGCATTGCAAGGTCTAATCACGTTGATCGGCCGGTGGCAGGGTGAGTCGGGTAATTGCCTGCAAGTGCCTGGATAGGTCGGGCGCCACGCGCGCTTAAGAGGGGTCCGCAGTGCTCAAATCCGAGACCTCACGCTGCTCAATTGCTCGCCCATAACGTTGCTCCGCGCGCCTGTCAGTAATGTAGACAGCGACGAACAAGGCGATGATGGTGACCATGGCACCTACACTGAGCAGCCATCGAGCTAGCAGTTCCATTTCAGTTGGTGCGTATTGCGCCCGCGCTGGCCATCCTATCCCTGTGGGCGCTTTTCCGGCGTGGCGTTGTGAATGGGCGGACACTGTTGGCCATGAGTTCTCTATATGCGCTGTTCGCACTGATTGTTATCTTTGGATTCTCTAGTGCGCGCTATTGACCCGCCGACCCTCAGGACTGCCTAATTGTTGTACATGGCATACGCGAAGAAATGCCTTGCTGGCTTGCGTGAGACTTGCTAATCTGCGCGCCGTCACAACTACGGAAAAATTTCCATGGACAGTTGTTCTAGTCGATCTTGGGTCGCACTCTGAACGGCTAAGTTGCACGGCAGGTGGTGGTTCTTGCGTAGGTTCTCTGCGCGAGCCTCTTCCTGAATTCGATTGTTGTTCTCCGGTACGGCCATGTGGCCGCACGTTTTCGTGCGCGTCGCTATTGGGAGGTCCGTGGCCGCTCGTTGCCTACGTTCGTCACAGAAGCGAACGAGGGAGGCCCCATGCTGTTTTTTCCCCTTATTCAACACATTTGGGTGGCAGTGCGTTCGCTTTCTGTAGTGCGAGCCACAGTCCTTAGCCAGGTCGCCCGTCGCCGTTCAGCTCAGCTGTCCATGGCAGTGCTGATGTCTGCCTTGGCTTGCGTTGCCCACGCAGAAAATACCGTCCTAGCCGAAACCCCGCCTACTTCTTCGGCGGAGGATCAGAATGCCGTGGGTTCTAAATCGCCTGCTTCTGCCGAGCAAGCGCCGGCAATGCCGGAGGCACAGTGGTGGAATTTCCACGCGCAGGCCACTCATATCACCCAGTGGCACTCCAAGTTCCGAGCCCCCTACGCTGGCGCGAACTCTTTGGCCTCCGACGGCGAGAGCAGTGAAACCACCGACATGACGCTCTTCGTTGGGCTGCGTCTTTGGCATGGAGCCGAGTTGTATGCGAACGCCGAAATTGATCAGGGCTTTGGCTTGAGCAACACGCTCGGTGTGGCCGGCTTTCCTAGCGGAGGTGCATACAAAGTCGGCAACAACACGCCTTACCATAAGCTGCCGCGGCTTTTCCTGCGACAGACCATCAACCTGGGGGGGGAGTCTGAACCGTTGGAGTCAGCGGCAAATCAACTCGCTGGGTCGAGATCCGCTGACAACATCACCGTCACCGTCGGCAAATTTGCCGTAGTGGACGTCTTTGACACCAACAGCTACGCGCATGATCCCCGTGCAGACTTCTTGAACTGGTCTGTTATCGAAGCCGGTGCTTTCGATTATGCGGCGGACGCGTGGGGGTACACGCGCGGTGCTGCGGTGGAGTGGACACAATCTTGGTGGACCGTGCGCGGGGGCTTCTTTGCCCTGTCAACGACACCGAATAGCGAGTCCATCGATGTAGGCTTCAAGCAGCATGAATGGGTCGGCGAAATCGAAGCGCGCCATCAGTTGTTGGGCCGTCCGGGCAAGTTGAAATTCCTGGCCTTCGTGAACCGCGGCTATATGGGCCGCTATGACGATGCGGTGAGTCTGGCGCAGCAGACAGGATCGACGCCAGATACATCCTTGGTCAGGCAGTTCGCCTCCCGACGTGGCGTCGCGCTCAATGTTGAGCAAGAACTGGCAAATGATTTGGGTTTCTTTGCTCGGGCCAGCATGAATGACGGCAACAAAGAGACCTTTGACTTCACCGATATCAATCAGTCAGTTTCTGCGGGCCTTTCCATGTCCGGTAGCCGCTGGGCGCGTTCCAAAGACAGGCTTGGCGCTGCTTTTGCAGTGAACGGTTTATCCAAGGCGGCGAGGCAGTATTTTGCGGCCGGCGGGTTGGGCGTCCTGATCGGGGACGGCGCACTGAACTACGGTACTGAGCGGATCGCTGAAATTTACTACACTTGGGCAGCCATGCCTCATGTCACTGCTGGGCTCGACTACCAGTACATTGTCCACCCCGCCTATAACCGGGACCGGGGACCTGTTTCGGTCGTAGCCGCACGCCTTCATCTGGATTTTTGATGCAGAATTTCTGTCCAACTAGCGTTTTGAGTAACGGGCACGCGAAGCAGGCGGCATTGCATCCCTGAAGCGTGCTTATTTGCATCGGACCGGCGCGGCAATTGCGCGAGAGCGTCCGTGCTGCGCTCCTGCTGATGCGCATTGATTACTAAGCGGCACTTTTGCAATCGGAGGACCCATATGGACAGTCCGAGTCGACCTTACCCGACATTTTCATCCCACTAGGCGAGTCCGCCGCACGGTTGTTCCCTGCTGCTGACTTGCCGTCCAGGCAAGGCAGCGGTGTCTCTCGTCGCTCCTTGATCGTTTGAATCCGCCGCTCGGGGTCCACGCCCTTGCGCGGCGATTGCCGCATGCCGTGCACCGATGGTGCCCATGCGGCCAGGAGTGACCCATGCGCAAATTCAACATCCCCGCCCGTCGTTTCTCGGCGATTGCACTGCCGTTCAGCTCGCCGTTCGTGCAAGCACGGGCCGGTGCGCCTGAACGCGCCAACGACGTGGCCGCCACGCCCAATCGGCGCGCTGGCGACGGCCAATCGCTCTCCAACCACGGTTACGCCGCAGCGGCCATCCGGCTGTCGCGCACCTACTGGTAGGCCCACGCGCGGTATCCAACAACACCAACAAACGGAGGTCGATATGACCCATTTCGCTTCGGGCATCGACGCACCACCGCGTCACGCCGCGCTCGACGACGCCCATGTGGGCGACATCCGTGGTGCACTCGGCACCATCGCCCACCATGACACCGGCGCACGGGATAGCTGGCGTGCGCGTTTGCGGACGCTGCTCGCCATCCTCGGCCCCGGCCTGATCGTCATGGTCGGCGACAACGATGCCGGTGCCTTCGGCACCTACACGCAGGCCGGGCAGAACTACGGCACCACGCTGCTCTGGACGTTGCTGTTGCTCATCCCTGTGCTTTACGTGAACCAGGAGATGGTGCTGCGCCTGGGCGCCGTCACCCGTGTGGGCCATGCGCGGCTCATCTTTGCGCGCTTCGGCAAGTTCTGGGGCAGCTTCTCCGTCATCGATCTGTTTCTCGTGAATGCGCTGACGCTGGTGACGGAGTTCATCGGCATCAGCCTCGCGCTGGAGTACCTCGGCATCCCGCGCCATTGGGGCGTGTGTGCGGCGGCCGCGCTGGTGATGCTGGCCGCGTCCACCGGAGACTTCCGCCGCTTCGAGCGCTTTGCGCTGGCGCTGGTGGCCGGCAGCCTCACGCTCATTCCCGTGTTCGTGATGGTGCATCCGCCGATGGGGCAGGTGGCGCGCGACTTTTTCGTGCCTGCGCTGCCGACCGGCGCACCGCTGGCGGAGGTGATGCTGCTGATCATCGCCATCGTTGGGACGACGGTGGCGCCGTGGCAGTTGTTCTTCCAGCAGAGCTACGTGATCGACAAGCGCATCACCGCGCGCTTCATCCGCTATGAGCGTGCGGACCTGTGGCTGGGCATCGTGCTGGTGATTGCCGGAGCGGTGGCGATGATCGCGTTCAGCGCGCAGGCCTTCCACGGCACGCCCGCGTTCGGCAACTACACCGATGCGCTGGGTACGGCGAAAGGGTTGGAAGCCCATTCGGGCCGCTGGGCCGGGGTGCTGTTTGCGATTGCGCTGCTGGATGCCAGCATCATCGGCGCGTGCGCGGTGTCGTTGTCCACGGCGTATGCGATTGGTGATGTGTTTGCCGTGCGGCACTCGCTGCATCGCAAGCCGACGGAGGCCAAGGGCTTCTACGCGATCTACTTCGGGCTGACCTTGCTGGCTGCCGGCTTGGTGGTGACGCCTGGTGTACCGCTGGGGTTGCTGACCAACGCGGTGCAGTCGCTGGCCGGTGTGCTGCTGCCAAGCGCGACGGTGTTTCTGCTGCTGTTGTGTAACGACAAGGCCGTGCTCGGCCCATGGACGAACGGCCGCGCCATGAACATCTTCACGGGCGGCGTGGTGGCGGTGCTGGTGATGCTGTCCGTCATCCTCACTGCGGCGGTGCTGTTTCCCGGCATTGGCGAGTTCGAGATCGGCGCGATCCTGGTGGGCGGTTCGCTCATCGCCATCGTCATGTCACTGGTGCTGTGGCGCATCGAGCGACGCACGTATCGGCCGCATCATCCGCAACGTGTGAGCGTGCTTAATCGTGACCACTGGACGATGCCGCCGCTGGAGCAGCTCACACCGGCGCGGTGGACGCCGCTCAAACGCACGTGGATGTTCGTGCTGCGCGGCTACCTTGTGGTGGCGGCGGGGCTGGTGCTGGTGCGGATCGCCGGACTGCTGACAGGGTAAGGCCAGGCCAACTGCTATTTACTTGCATTTGCTCAGCTTCGGCGCGTGCCGGCGAGAGCTTCGGCGTACTTCCAGCTTCACGCGCGGGGTAACTGAAGCGGTTGTGAGTCCAGTTGGGCAACGGGGACCAGAGGTTGCTCGCAATCGTGAATGTTCACGTATACGGGAGTGTCCTTCCTCAACGTACTACCCGCGGGTAGCGGTACCACCACGTGGCGCAATTTCCGCCCGCTATGCATGTATTTGTCGGCCATGGTTCCGAAGTCAAACCTCACGACAGCAAACAGTTGCGGCGCGCTGGATTGGCCTACCCCTTGCTGACACAGCGCCACGAACCTCCCCAGATCGGCAGGCGCTCCAACCTTTTCGATTTCTCCGACTCTCCATCCCTCGTCGTACGCATATTTGCCTTCATAGATGGTCGTGCAACCGGCGAGGGTCATGATCAATAGGGTGCTGAGTGCTGCCACGCGCAGTGTCGAATGAAGAGCAAGCTTCCTCGGAGTTCCTATCATCATCCGCCCCTTGTTCCTCGATATTGGACCCGCGGCCACGGACCTGTTCGATAGTCGTTGCGCATATGCTGAAAGTCCAAGCCCTATATTCAGTTTAGGGCAGGTCCTTCACACAGTGATACCGTACAAATCACAGTGCCATACGTGTCGGATACCGTACGGAGGTGAACCGGAGTAGTGCAAACGAAAACGCATCTCATGCCGGTTTTTGTTTGCGGCACCGGGTTATTCCGCAAAAGAACTTGCGTCGCGTCTATGCTTGCGCGGCTAGAAATCGGAGCCATCCATGCTGCATGCACGCCTCTCCAGCCTTGTCGGGCTCATCGTTACGTTACTGGGTCTATCGGCGCTTCCGGCGCATGCCGTCCTTCCAGATGAGATTCAGGTCTACACCGGTGACATCAACGCACCTGGCGAGTTTGGTCTTGAGCTGCACCTCAACACAACGCCAAGCGGCATTTCGGAACCGTCCTATCCGCGCGAAGTCACAACGCCGCATGGTTGGCGGGCTACGGCCGAGTTTTCTTACGGCCTGACGTCGTCGGTAGAGCTTGGCCTGTACGTCCCGACCGCGCTCACACGCGAGAACACCTACTACGTCACGGGGCCAAAAGTGCGCGTGAAGTGGATGCCCGTTCGACCGGAAGAAGGCGTCGGTTACTTCGCTGGTGTCAACGTCGAGCTCGCTCACGTTGCAAATCGGTTTGATCAATCGCAGCAAGCGGCCGAGTTGCGACCAATCTACGGTTATCAGAATGAAGAGTGGCTATGGGCGTTCAACCCAGTGCTCGACTGGAACCTCTCTGGCCCTGACCGCAGCGGGGTGCCCGAAGTCGCACCTGCCTTCAAGGTCGCGCGGACATTGGCAACAGGTGTTCGCGCTGGATTGGAGTACTACGCTGGGCTGGGGCGCGTCGACCATGTTTTGCCATTGCAAGAACAGCAGCACACCGCCTTTCTTGCGTTTGACGTGGATCGCAAGCCGTTCGTTTTCAACTTTGGCGTGGGCCGAGGTTTGACGCGCGCTACCGACCGATGGACGTTTAAGTGGATTTTCGAAATCCCCTTGAGCTGATCATCAGTTGGTGGGCTTCAATTCTCAATTGGAAGGCCCACGCCTCGTCAGCATCAGCGCTGTGCGATGTCACCTCCGCCCCGGTTCCACCACCCGCCCCCTAGCGCTTGAAATAGCGCAGCCGTGTCCGAGAGTCGGTTTGCGCGCGCCTCGATAGTGGCCTGCGCTGCTGTCTGATAGGCCTGCTCGGCGTTCAGCACGGCGAGGAGGTTGACTTGGCCGATTGCCCGCTGCTTGTCTGTGATGTTCAACGTCTTGCGTGCGGCCTGCTCGGATTTGAGCGAGGCTTTCAGCACGTCGGCGTCGGCATCCAGCGCGTGTAGGGTGTCGGCGACGTTCTGGAAAGCGGTGACCACGGTGCCACGGTACTGCGCCTCCGCTTGATCGACGCCCGCAACCGCCGCCCGCTTTTTCGCCAGCAGCGCCCCGCCGTCAAAGAACGTCTGTGCCACGTTGCCGACCAGGCTCCAAAAGACGTTCCCGTCACGGAACATCTGGCTGAAGATTTCGGCGGTGCCGCCTTTGGTCCCGGTAATCGTCAACTGCGGCAGCATATTGGCGATGGCCACACCTACCTGTGCAGTCGCGGCGTGCAGTTGTTCTTCGGCGGCACGCACGTCAGGGCGTTGTCGCACGAGATCCGACGGCAGCGACACCGGCAACTCCTTCGGCAGCGTGAAGTCCGCAAACGTGAAGGTCTCGGGGATGCCTTCGCTGGGTAGTTTGCCGGCCAGAGCGGCCAACAGATCGCGCTGCACCGCCAGTTGCTTTTGCAGATTGGGCAGCGCCTGCTCCGCTTGCGCCAGCGCCGTCTCGGCGGCCGCTACCTCCAGCCCCGTCACAGCGCCAAGTTGGAACTGCTTGTGCAGGTTGTCGAGCAACTGCGTATTGATATCGACAATGCGTTGCTGCGCCGCGATCTGTGCGCGCAGCGAGGCTTCCTGCACGGCAGCCACCACGATGTTGGACGCCAGTGTGAGATAAGCCGCCTCCATCTGGAAATACTGCGCATCTTCGGTTGCCTTGAGCGATTCCACCTGGCGGCGATTCAGCCCGAAGACATCCGGTGCATAGCTCACCGTGAGCTGCGCGGTGTGCAGGGTGTAGATCGGCGCACCGGAGGTGAGCGTGGGCGAAATCGTGCCCACGGCATTCTGTTGGCGGCTGGGCTGATAAGAGCCCTGCAGCATCGGGAAGAACGCTCCCTGTTGTGCCCGCGTCTGCTGCTGCGCCACGCGCAGGGCAGCCTGGGCGGCGGCAAGAGTCGGGCTGGCGGCAATTGCATTGGCGATTGTCTTGTTCAGCTTTTCCGACTGAAACGTCTTCCACCATTGGTCGGACACCGGCATCCCCGACACGAAGCGCTGCGCCTCTCCACCCTGCGTGGCGGCGGTCGACGTCTGTTGCGGCAGTGGCTGCGGCGTATAGCCGCTTACCTTAGGGGCTTCGGGTGTTTTGAAATCCGGTCCGACCGCGCAGGCGGTGGTCAATAGGCATGCCGCCGCCATGGCAGTCAGGCGTAGAAGAACGGAGGCGGAAGATGGCGTGCCAAGGGCAGTGTTGGCGGGCATGGAGGCACCCAGTCTGATCGAATGGCGGCGATTCTATGAGAGCGGCGAATCATTGCGAACTGTGATTCATCACAGTAGACCGATCTGTGGGTGAGCAGCATCATGCGGGCAAATTTCTATCGTCTGGGGTATTGCTGTGCAGGTCGATTACAAGTCCGCTGCCATTGGGGGCGCCGTTGCTGCGTTGGTCGTTGGTGGCCTGATGTGGGGAATCGGGAGCCAGAATCGCTCGGAAGCCGCGCTCGCTCCGTCGTACACAGGCGCGCCCGTCGCTGTGCCTGCGTCGCCGTCGCGTGATGGCCAAGCCGTCACTTTGAGCCAGGGCCAATTGCAGTACATCAAGGTCGCACCTGTGGAGCTGCGTGCATTCGCCAGCCGGCGTGAAGCCGTGGGCAATGTCGATTTTAACGAGGACCACGCGGTGCAGGTCTTCACGTCATACCAGGGCAAGATCCGCAACACGTATGCCAAGGTGGGCGACACCGTTGCCAAGGGCAAGCCGCTGTTTGATATCGAGAGCCCCGATCTGGTGCAAGCAGAATCCACGCTGATCTCCACTGCTGGCACGCGCAAGCTGACGACCGATGCGCTGGCCCGTGCGCGCCAGTTGTATGAGATTCAGGGCTTGGCACAGAAGGATCTGGACCAGGCTATCTCTGACCAGCAAGCTGCTGAGGCTGCCTACAAGGCCGCGCGTGAAGCCCTGGCGGTATTTGGCAAGACACCCGCGCAGATGGACCAGATCGTCCAGACGCGCAAGACCGATTCGCTGCTGACAGTGGTCAGTCCGATCTCGGGTCAGGTGACTGCGCGCAGCGCCCAGCCGGGCTTGCTCTTGCAACCGGGCAACGGCACGGCGCCATTTACGGTGGCTGACGTGTCAACCATGTGGATGCAGGCCTTTGTGCCGGAAGCCGACGTGCCGCTTCTGCATGTTGGACAGCCGGTCAAGATTCACGTCATGGCATTCCCCGGCCGGGTCTTCAACGGCAAGATCACCACCGTGGGCGCGTCGGTCGACGCCAATACGCACCGTATCCTGGTGCGCTCGGAAATCGACGACCCTAAGCACGAATTGCGCCCCGGCATGTTCACCTCGTTCGACATCACCACCGGCGCGCCCATCCAATCTCCAGCATTGGCGATGGACGGCGTAGTGCGCGAGGGTGACGGCACCATGACCGCCTGGGTCACCACCGACCGCAAGCGCTTTGCGCGGCGCGTGATCAAGCTCGGCCTTGAGCAGGACGGCTTCGTGCAGATCCTTGAGGGTCTGAACGCCGGCGAACTGGTCGCCAATGAGGGTGCGTTGTACCTGAGCACGGCTGCTTCCGGCAGCGTCAATAGCGCTGACTGAAGGGAGTTCACCGTGCTCAAAGCGATTCTCAAGCTGTCGCTGCTGCGACGGCCGCTGATCCTGTTGTTCCTGCTGGCGTTCGTGGCGGCAGGGTTGTTCGCGTACTCCAAGCTGAATATCGAGGCGTACCCCAACCCTGCGCCAGTTATTCTCGAAATTACCGCACAAACGCCGGGCCTATCGGCCGAAGAAATGGAGCGGTACTACACGGTGCCAATGGAAATCGGCTTGGCCGCGACACCCGGTGTGGAGAATATCCGCTCCACGTCGTTCTACGGTCTGTCGTTCGTGCGCGTGACCTTCAAGTACGGGATCGACTACTACTTTGCTTACACGCAGGCGGCACTTGCCCTCCAGCAGAACGTCAGCTTGCCCAACAACGTCCAGCCGCAGATTCAGGCGTCCAGCCTGGTCGGCGAGGTGGTGCGCTATCAGTTGAAAGGACCGCCCCACTTTGGGCTGACCAACCTGCGAACCTTGCAGGATTGGGTATTGCAGCGCCGCCTGAAGACCGTACCGGGCGTGGCCCAGGTGGTCAGCTGGGGAGGCACGACCAAGGAGTACGACGTCGAGGTCGACCCAAAGAAGCTGGAAGCCTATGGCGTCACCCTGCCGCAGATGATGACGGCGCTGGGCAATGCCAACATCAACGTCGGTGGGCGCACGATCAATTTTGGGCAGCAGTCCGTCAACATCCGCGGCGTGGGTCTCATCCAAGACGTGAAGGACATCGACAAGATCGTCCTCACGCAGACCAACGGGGTGCCCGTGCAGGTCAAGGATGTTGCGAAGACGAAGATCGGCTTCGCGCCCCGTCTGGGCATTGCCGGCCGTGACAACGAAAGCGACGTCGTCACCGCCATCGTGGTGATGAACCGCACCATGCAGACCAACGACGTGGTGGCGCGCGTCAAGGCAGAGCTGGACAAGATCAATGCCGATGGCACGCTGCCGGCGGGTGTGAAGGTCGAGCGCTACTACGATCGCTCGGAGCTCGTCTCCGTCACCACGCATACGGTCATGCACGCGCTGCTGTTTGGCTGCCTGCTGGTGTTCTTTATTCAATGGATATTTCTGGGCGATCTGCGCAGCGCCATCATTGTCAGCGCGAACATTCCGTTTGCGCTGTTCTTCAGCATACTGATCCTGCTGCTGACGGGGGAGTCCGCCAACCTGCTCTCGGTCGGGGCGGTGGACTTCGGGATCATCGTGGATTCATCCGTCATCCTGGTGGAGAACATCTTCCGCAACTTCCAGATGCCGGCCGCAGAGCAGACGCGCCTGCTGATGAGCCGTGACGCGAAGATGCTTGGATTCCGCGTGCCCGAACGCCTGCGCATGATTTTCGTCAGTGCCTTGCAGGTTGATCGCGCGGTGTTCTTCTCGGCGCTCATAACGGTGGCGGCGTTCGTTCCCCTGTTCACCATGCAGGGGGTGGAAGGTCAGATCTTCGGCCCCATGGCGCGTACCTACGGCTATGCACTGGCCGGCGCACTGCTCGCCACGTTCACGGTCACTCCAGCATTGTGCTCGTACCTGCTGCCCAAGAAGATTGAAGAGACGGAAACTTGGCTCGTCCGCATGTTGCATAAGGCTTATCAGCCTGCGCTGACGTGGTCGCTATCCAACCGGCGCATTGCCGTGACGATCGGTGCGGTCGTGCTTGCGGCAACCGCGGCACTTATGCCTCTGCTGGGCACCGAGTTCCTGCCCGCCCTTGAAGAAGGCAACCTGTGGATCCGGCTGACCATGCCGCAAACGGCCTCGCTGGAATCCGGCGTGGTACCGGTCTCGCGCATGCGCCAGATCCTGCTCAAGCACCCCGAGGTGCGCACGGTGGTGTCGGCTCACGGACGCCCTGACGATGGCAGTGATGCCGCTGGCTTCTACAACGCTGAATTCTTCGTACCACTTAAGCCGTTCGATCAATGGTCGGCCGGGATGACCAAGGAGAAGTTGATCGCGCAGATCCAAAAAGAATTCACCAGCGAGTTCACTGGGGTCGGGCTGAATTTCTCGCAGTACATTCAGGACAACGTGGAAGAGGGGTTGTCTGGCGTGAAGGGGGCCAACTCGGTCAAGATCATCGGCCCGGACTTGCAAGTGCTGGAAAGGTTGGCCGACCAGGTGCAAAGCGAAATGAGCAAGGTCAAAGGGATCACAGACCTGGGCATCTTTCGTGTGCTGGGTCAACCGAACCTGAACGTGCGCATTAACCGGGAGGCGGCCGCGCGCTATGGGCTGAACACAGGGGACGTGAACACCGTGGTGCAGGCTGCCTTGTCGGGCTCGCAGGCCACCACCATCCTGGAAGGTGATCGGCAGTTTGCCCTGACGGTGCGGCTGGCCCCGGAGTACCGCGCCACTATCGATGCGGTGCGCAACATCCGCGTCGCCTACACAAACGCTAACGGCGGCAACTCATACATTCCGCTATCGGCCCTGGCTGATATCACGCTGGATACGGGTGCGTCGTACATCTATCACGAGAAGAATGCCCGCTATATTCCGGTCAAGTTCAGCGTGCGTGGGCGCGATCTGGGCGGCACGGTGGAAGAAGCACAGCAACGCATCGCCCAGCATGTCAAGCTGCCGCAGGGTTACCGCATTGAGTGGGCGGGTGAATTTGAAGATCTGGAGCAAGCCAAGCAGCGGCTGGCGGTCATGGTGCCGATCAGCATTCTGTTGATCCTGGTGCTGCTCTATGGGCTGTTCAATTCGCTGCGCGATAGTCTGATGGCGCTGGCCGGGATTCCATTTGCGATTACCGGTGGGGTGGCAGCGCTGTTCCTGACGGGGTTGGACTTCAGCGTCTCGGCGGCAATCGGCTTTGTCTCGTTGTTTGGGGTGTCCGTGATGGACGGTATTCTGATGATCACCTACTACAACGACCTGCGCCGAGAGCGCGGCCTCCAGCCCACGGAAGCCATGTTCCATGCGGCGCAACAGCGGATGCGGCCCATGCTGATGACCGCGCTGTCGGCATGTATCGGCTTGTTCCCGGCGGCTATTTCCACGGGCATCGGCAGCCAGGTGCAGCGGCCATTGGCCACCGTGGTCGTGGGCGGCATGCTTGTGGGCCCGTTGATGCTGCTGGTGATCGTGCCTGCGTTGCGGATGGTCTTCCTCGGCAAGGAGCCGCCGTCTGAAGACCCGCCCCTTGAGGAAGCGCCGGTCTGAGCGATGGCCGCCGCTTCGTGCGGCGGCGCTTACGGCTTAATGATCCCTGCACTGGATGCCCTGACCACGGCTTCTATGCGCGTGGCGACGCCCAGCTTTTCGCGCGCATTGTCCATATGGAAATCGACCGTTCGCTTGGAGAGCCCAAGAATCGTGGCAATCTCACCCGATGTCTTGCCGCGCGCAGACCATGCCAGCACCTCGGCCTC
>Ga0233394_1000382_pt1 | contig 15148 bp, 9 predicted proteins | sample 24DmetaG_FD_190481 | JGI IMG/M metagenome (GOLD analysis project Ga0233394, IMG submission 190481) | Seawater microbial communities from Monterey Bay, California, United States - 24D | ecosystem: Environmental > Aquatic > Marine > Coastal | place: USA: California | collected 2016-11-02 | reverse complement strand
TAGTGGTGGTTTCGGTTAATTTGACCTCATATTAAATATTATAGAAGATGATTAAATTTACAGAATACGTAGTTAATAATAGTATAACTAATATTTTATCTGATGATAAATTCGATGTCGATAAACCTTTTAACTTTATCGAATACCTTAACTATGTTAAGGTTATTGATAATAATGATTTAGAAAATTTTAATCAATATAAAAAGTATTTAGAAAAATGGAAAAATACTGATTTCGAAAATAATAAAGATAACGCTCTTAATATAAAGGCAATTTATAAAAACTTTTTTAATGATTTAACATTAAAATATTCTACTCAGGAGCAGAGAAGATTTTTCAATACCATCGATTTAGATGATGATGATTCTCTTACTAAAATTATACCCTTTTACAGAGATAAAATTGTTGAAATATTAAACTATTATAGACAAAAAAGAAACACTTTTCAAAGAGAGTTGAGAGAGAAACAAAGTAAAGGAAGTAATTTAAGCGTTAAAGATCAGATTAGAAATAATATAGCTAACTTTTTTACTAGCCCTGATTATACCGGTGATGTGGTTTCTTTATCTTCTTTAAGAATTGACGTTGAATTAGGTTATGACACTTTTAATGATTATTTTGACGTAAATCCTGATACTGTTGATGTAAATGAAACATATATCACTAATGATATAAATACAAATGCATTCCTAGATATTGATAAAGCTTTGGTTCAAGTTTTAAATGATAATAATATTACTCTAACTGAACTTAACCCTTACAAACTAGTAGTTGAATTTAATGAAGTAAATACTTCACTATTGCAGCGAGACGATTTTATTGATTATAAAATTACTACTGATACCGATACATATAGAGTTTTATATGAAGCTGAGCTAGCCGAACATTTAGTAGGTACTGATTACTATTATCTAAGTACAACAGAAACGGATTACGTTTCTGGTAGATTGTTTGAAGCTAAAAATAAAGCCAAAAATTTCTTTAACATTAATTTTGCCTCAATCTTAGCTAAAGAAGTATACCCATCAGGTTTCGAAAGAGAAATAGGTTTATATTTCAACCCTACCAAATTTTCTATTTTAAGAGTTGATGGTGAGTATATAAGAAAAATAAAACCCGAATTAAAAGATAATTTTGTTTATGTGTTCCCTGACCCAAACCAATATGGTGATATAGTTAATTTAAGTAATACAAAAAGAGATAACCCTTTTAACTTCTATTTCGATAAAAGTAGTTATAAAAATATTTCATCTTCTTCTTCACGTACATGTGTAAAAGCTGATGAAAGAAATCACTATTTTCATTCTTATGAAACTGTTGAAAATAGAAGAATCAATATAACTAATAATGGTACTTTTACTGATTCGATAACTGATTTAACTAATTATGGTTCTATTGATAAAATCGAATCAGATATATATGGTAACGAATATATTCAATTTATAACTAATAAAGGGGTAATTAAAAATTCATCTGATATAACAGTTATACAAGATGCTGCATTTGAATCAGGTAATACTGTTGATATATCTGAAAATAGATATGGTAATGGTATTGAACAACTATCCGGTTTTAGTGATAAAGTAAATAGCTTTAAAAAAATATATATTAAAGATGTAGTTAATAAAAATTTAGTACCTTTATCAGCTTCTGATTTCAAAACTATTTACGATAAATTTAAATTTAATAACACTTTATATAATCAAATTATAAATTCAGATATATTAGATATTAATGTATATGATGATACATTTAGTTTTGATCTAAGCACATATTCAATTATCGATACATTTAAATATGATGGTAACTTTATTGAACAAGTTAACACACCTTTGATAATTAAAAGAGATGTGGTTAATCCAGACCTTTCCTTTATAACAAAAGATTGTCATGAAAATAATTCTATATATAAATTTAATATAAGCCTATCAGGTGAGAATCTATCTAGCAATAATACTTTTTATTATGAACTATATAGGTACGATACTAGTAAAAAAATTATAGATGAGATAAGCACCCGAAATACAGAACCATCTAGTTATTTTCTCGACACATTTAGTTTTAACTTTCTAGAAAGTTATGGTATTATATCTAATATAAAAGTATCGTTAACTAAAATTATAAATAGTGAATTAAACTACAATAGTTATGATAATTCATTTATTTTAACAACGACATTTTTAAGAAAAAATAATTCAATAGCAATTCATTATTTTAATTATAAAATTATCAATAATAAAGTTATACCGTTGAGTAATGATATGTTTACCAACTTTAACGATTCAGATATTTCAAGTGTAATAGAAGAAGTAACATCTATAGCGCAATTACCAGGTTCATTTAACTTTTTAACAGGTGGTAGTGATTTAATTATTCCTTCATTGTCGTTCCCTGTTGACAATTTTGATAGAACTATAACTTTTGCATATTCAGGTACAAAGAATATTAATTTTGATTTACAGAACATTGAACAATCTTCAAACGGATTAAGTCTTTATAGAGCAGATGTTGATTTCGGTGACGGGGATTCAGATACCTTTTATTCATCGTATCAAACAGATAACACTTTAAAGTTAGATAATTTTTCACATGTATACAATTCGTTTAGTAATTCAATTTCATCTTTAGGTAGTATAAAATTATATTATGAAAACGGTGGTATTACTACTTTATATTTAGAAGTTTATAAAATAATTGACGATATATCACCACTCGATTTAAAAGCATTTAATGGTCAAAAAACAAAACATGATGAATTTACTTTTAATTTAATCGATAAAAATAATACCCTATATAACTTTATTATTTTTGGTTCAGATGAAAAAAAAACTTATACTAATTTAAATTTTTTCAACCTTAAAAATCATATATCAAGTGATAATATTATATACAGCCCAGGTGCAGAAGATGCAGAAGATAATAAAGAATATAGAGGTAGAGAATATCAAAATTTTACTAACCAAAAAAGTAAAGAAAAGGATTTCGATAATATAACATTAAATTATACATTTTTTGATAGTGAATTTAAAATAGGTTCAAAAGATTTTACTGCATTTACAATGCCAGATAATCTATTCCCTTTTAGAAAAATTAATATTAATGATACAGGATTAGCTGGTAATGGTTCATTTGCTGCTAATAATCCTTACTTTAGTGATAAAGTCTTCAAACTTGCAGATAGTAATAGAAACAATCTACAGAATAGTTTTCTTGAAGATGAAGAATTTTTAGTTTTACAAAATGATGTAAGTTTATTTGTGCTACAAAGTGGTGATCTTTTAGGTTTCCAATCGATTAATGACTTACAACAAAATGACATTTTTGGTTCTTACTTATGTACATGGTTAAAAGGTGATGGTATTGAAGAAGGTATTTGGTATGATAGATATTATATTCCAAATGACGAATCATATACAATACCCTTTTCAGGTCAATCGAATATATTCAATAGTACAACTCAAGCTGCAGAATATTTTAAAAATAATGGATCTAGTTTAATATATTATGATTTAGTAAGCAATCTTACCTTTGAACCAAGTGCATCGTATGTATATCAACGGATTAATGATAAACAAATTAATGAATATATTGATAGTCAAAAAGATAGATTATTAAAAGATACATTTACAATTACTACATCTTCAGTTCAATTACAAAATATTGAAGAAATAAATCTTAATAATATAAAAGGTTTCGATAATTTAGATATACAATCAATACCTAATAGAGATTTTAATATAGGTTTTGAATTAGAATTAGATACATTATCATCGTTAAATTCTTTTCAATTATTTGGTAATTTATATGAAGATGGTTTTGCATTAAAGAATAACTTCTTTTTTACCCCGTTTATTTTTATACCTCAAGGAAATATACTTTATATTTACGATAATAATTTTAAATTATTAAGAGCTAATACCTATGAAAGTACTGCAAATATTTTAGATGTTCTTTATATTGAACAGAATAATAATTTTATTTTAGTATGTGATAATAAATTAATAAAAACTAATTACTTTGGTGAAATATTACTTGAAAGAACACCATTAGATCAACAAGGTGATAATATACTCATATCGGAAATTATTAAATCATATAAGAGTAGAACATTTTACGGTTATAATAATGTACTTATATTCACTAATGAATACATAACAGACGGGCCTATTATTAATTTAGACTTAAATAACTTAGTAGCTACACAAGATATAGCACTTAATTTTCAATTAGAATCTGATCCTTTTTCAGCGTCATATCAAAGTTTAATCCCGGAAAATTCTGGATATAGATTTTTAATTGGAAATACACCTAAAAAACTTAACGATGAAGTAGCTTGTTCGTTAGAAAATGTTAATAGATTTATTTCAACACAATTTATACCAGGTGAAGCGTTTCTCGGTACCCCACTATCAGCTATATTAAGCGGTGGAGTTATTGAAGATCGATCGTTCGATCAAGATTTTTTTACATTAATACAAGCATATTCAGCCACAAACCCAGCATTTGAACAGTTTTTTACCTTTAATCAAGATGGTAGAGCACGTATTATATTTGATGTACTAGAAGCATCACGATTCGAAGACCCTATTTTAGATTCTATTGATTCGGTAATTTATGATATCGAATCGGTTCAAAACCGCTTATTTGTACAATATTTTAATTTATCAGCAAGTAAAGGTTTTGTTCAAGAGTTTACACCAGAAAGGTTTAAACTATCTGCTTTTGAATTAAGTGATGATGTAGCTGAAGGCTATAAATTAGATTTTATAGAAGAAAATAATCAATTAAAAATCTTATCATTTGCAAGAGACTTATCTTCAAATATTGTGGTTGATAAAATAAATGCTACTACAGGTGTATTAGAAAAAACCTATTCATTACCAATCACCGGTATAGATGTATCTGAAAAGATGGTATATATTGCTAATGAAAATATACCAGGTACTATTTTTACAACATCACCAACTTTAAGTTCGATATATCTAAATGGTATATATATAAATAGAAGATTCAGTATACAAGATTATACTGATATAATTAATTTTAATGGGTCTTTAACTACAAAATTTGACGAACTTAGTAATAATATAACGCATATAAATCCCACAGGTTACTATGCAATTGATGAAAAATATAATTTATACCGAGATAAATTAGTATTTAAATTTAACCTTAATTCCTTATTAGATGTTAAAATATTAACTGAAGAATGGAATAAAGCAGGACCACCTCTTACTGCTAACGGATATAGTTCATTTAATTGGAATAACCCAGCAGAATCATTAAGTGCCTGGGACGGAATTACAGTGCCAATTAATTCTGAAGATATATCTAATGTAGAAATTATTTTTGAAGTACCTAATCTTGATATTAAAAACTATTTTAATTTAGATTTTGATCTTAATGGTGGTGTTATAAGACTCTACAATAATGGTATATTCATTGGAGATATTACTTTTCAACCAAATTTAATTCCAATAGATAAGATAATCTACCCGGAACTATTTATCAATACTCAAAATATACGCAATACTCCAATTGATAACATTGTTACAGATATATCTTACAATAGTAAAGGTGGTATATTAAAGAATTTAAAGATCCACAATACTTCTTTTGATACTAGTTTAATTAACTATTTAGAATTACAGACAAAATCAATCGATCCATTATATTTTAGAATACCTAGCGCTACAAGAAATAAAACAGAAGAAATTGATACTTTGTTTAATTACAATATACCAGGCAATGTTAGTAATTACATTAAAGTTAACATTAAAGATATTAGCATAAATAATGATGTTAAAGGTCAATTAAAAGATTATCTAGAACAAACAGTAAAGGTAATAACACCATCACAGCAAAAGTTAGTTTATAACGTAGATTAAAAATATTATGTCAGTTAATGAAATATCAACAAATTTTTATATAGGTCAAGATTTAATCAATCAGTCAAGTGATGAATATAAACAAATTACTGCGTCGAAAAAAATAGGTTTTGCAGACCTCGGAGACTTTGCATTCGATGGTGTATATTACACCGGTTACTTTAATTCTAAGGATGGCATTTTTTATAAAACAAAAGATTTACAACAAGATGAATTATCAATAGTTGAGAATATTAACACAGATATAATAAATTCGACGAAGTTTTTTGATAGATCTATCTTTAACCCATTGAACCCATCATATACATTGGATGATATAATTTTTAAACCTAATGAAATTATAAATAAAAATTCGATTAATTTTAAGTTAAATCTTTTATATGAAAATTTTATCGATCTTTATAGATTTAACAATATCAAAGATCCTTTAGTACCAGATACATTTGACGGATATGCTATATTATCAAGTACCGTTAACGGTACACAATGGGAATGGGTAGAATCAAATGTTAGATTTATATCTGGAAGTCTCGATCCTAGTTTAGTATCTTTATCAGGTTATAATAAGCAATTAGAATATACAGATAATTTAAATACCGTTACGATAGAAAGCACTAAATCTGCAGATGAGTATAGTTTATTTATTAGTACAAGTTCATATTTATTTACATATCAACTTGACAGAAATAATACAAAATTTGATCTTGTTTTAAGTGCTGATGGTTTAGGGCTTGATGAACAACTTAAATTTTTAAATATAACAAGTATTGCTGCAGATAAAAATAATAATGTTTTATATATTAATGATAGAGATAGACAACAAGTATTAAAAACTGATATTAAGACTATTGTTAATAAAGATAGAACTGGTGTTCGAAAAATTAAATTATTAGATACGATCGGCGGTGAAGGTAATTCAGATACTAACTTTAACGGTAATTCATACATAGAATATGGTAATAGAAATATTTTCGTTTTTGATGAAATCGATAACACTATTAAAAAGTTTAGTGATGAATTTGTGTTTAAAATAAAATATGCTAATACTAATTTTTTCACAGAAAATGAATTTATTAGTATGACATATAATAATACCTTTGACTTGTTATATGTTTTAACTAAAACATTTATTGTAATCGTTTTAGATGCTAATAATTTTAATGAGGTGGATAGATATACATTTACAAAAAATCCTTTTGAATTTCAAATACCATTAATACAAGCTTTTGAAGAACCGAGAAAGATAGTTTTTTCTGAAAACGATAGTAATATCTATTATCTACAAACAAATAAAAATATATACAAATATTTTGTAAATTCACAAAGTGAATTAATAGAAAGATTTACAATAGATGTAACTTTTGATTCCGTTAGTTTATGGAATACTGTTTTTGATAAATTTTCTGCATATAAAGTTGAATGGGATGATTTACCAGATTTTGATATTTTTACATTACCTCCAGGTGGTCTAAATATCATTGGTAGTAATGTAGAAAATAAAGATAAATTATTGCTATGGACTAATAGGAGAATAATGAGTTTCCAAGAAAATAATGATACTGTTTCTTTATTGAATACAAAAACACCTAATTTCTATAAAAAGAGTGAAATTTTTATAAATGATGAATTTTTTAATAATATTTCGTTAAATTCTACATTATATAGACACTTATATAATTTAAATCTTCTAAGCTCAAATTTAAATAAACAAATATTAGCAGAGTTTGATACTGTAGGTACGGTTACAGAAGGTTATTTGAGATTCAAAGACTTTATAGAAATGAGTTACGATGATAAAGAAGGTTTAAATTTAACTGATCAGAAGCAGTATTTTATTGGTATTAATGAAACGTTAAACGGTAACACGTTAAATAGAGTATTGATAAATATTTTTAATTACCAAAATAAATTAATAGATGTAATTAAAACAATTAGAAGAGGTGAAAGAATACCACCTTCTAAGACAGTTATATTAGATAAATAATATATATGGCTAGTATAACTGGATTAGGTGGCGAAATTATAGCATTTACTTACCCTGCTTTAATAAAAATAGCAGATAATGATATCTTACCGTTTACAATTGGTGGTGATAGAAACCAGCCTGCGGTAATTAGCAACCCTAATAGAACTAGTTGTCCAAATGCACTTGCACTTTTAACTGATGGTAATGGCCAGGCATCTTCATTAGGAATCGGTATACAAAATGCTGGAGCGAAAATAACCGGCCCTACAATAATTGATGGTCAAGATGGTAATTTTACAAATGGTAAATTGCTTGAAGTATGTAATGGTGGTGTGTATATAGAAGATCAGCTTACTGTAATTGCAGAATCTGGTATTAATACAATTTGTGGTGTGACAAATTTACATATTGCAAATTTTACATGCCCAGCTACATTTAATTCTAATGCTAACGTTTGTGGTAATATAACAGTTGAAGGTACAAGCACTCTTAAAGGAGGTGCGACAATTTGTAGTAATACAAGTGTTTATGGTAGTTTAAATGTTAATGGTACTATTAACGCGACCGGTGATATAACAGCGTTCTTTACTTCTGATAAAAGGTTAAAAAACAATATTATTAAAATTGATGATTCGAATAATATTATTAATAGTTTAAATGGTTATACATATGATTGGGATGAAAAGTCTGGTAAAACAGGTGAAGGTGTTGGTGTTATAGCACAAGAAGTTAAAGAATTAATACCATCAGCGGTTAGAGAAAATGAAGATGGTTATTTATCGGTAGATTATTTAAAATTGATACCATACCTAATTGAAGAAGTTAAAAGTTTAAATAATAGAATTAAAACATTGGAAGGTAAATAATGGCTAGTTTATTAGGAAAAAATATTAATGAAACGTATGAAGGGTTACTAAAAACTTTTGATAATAATTCTCTATCTACATCTAATAGAATAACAGATGGTTTAGGTAATAACACTGCATTAAGTTTAGGTACAACATCAAATGCATCTTCATTCGATAGTTCATTAACAGTCGGTACAGCATTGTTAGTTTGTAGTGATATAACAACAAATAATAATATTTGTGTTAAAGGTAGTGCTACGGTAGATAATAATTTAAATGTTACCGGTGATACAATAACTGGAGGGTTGACCGGGACTAATTTTCGATTGAATGGTACAGGTGTATTTAACGGTGCAATAAGTTTTAATAATACCATTAACGTTGCTGGGATTTCAAATTTAGCGGATACTAATATTACCGGTGATACCAGTATAAACGGAGATTTAACTGTAACCGGTACTATTAGATCTACAGAGGATATTATAGCATTCAGTACATCTGATAATCGATTAAAGGATAATTTATTACCTATTGAATCTACTAATTATATTAATAGTTTAACCGGTTATGAGTTTGATTGGAATGAAAGATCAAAAAGATCAGGTAAAGGAAAAGGTATTATTGCACAGGATCTTTATAAAATAGATAAGACTTTAGTTCATGAAACTAATGACGGTTATCTTTCAGTGGACTATATCGGTCTAATACCTGTATTAATTGAAGAGGTAAAGAGATTAGGTAAAGAGGTAAAAGAACTTAAAAAATTATAGCATTTTTTAAGTAGTAAAATCATCATTTAAATTACTATTAGTAAACCCTGGTCCTACTACATTATTGAGTGCTAGGGTACCACTCTGTTCTCTGTTGTCGTCAACAACTCCATTTAGAAAAAATGCATCAATAATAACAGACTGCTTAAAAGGAAATCTAATATCGGTCACGTCTAGGTTTTGTATTGTACTCAATATATATGAATTTTGTTTATATACATCTGACATAACATCATTACCAGCCATGCTTGTATCTTCAAAATATACAACTGCAAAAAATCGAGAGTTATTTTCTGTTAACCCGGGAATATAGATAGTTGAATCAGTAGCAGTTAAACAAGCATACGTTGAACCTATACCTAGATTTCTGAATGTATATCCACCACTAACATAATGGTAACTGCTCGAACTATCCATACTATCTAATGATGACAATGTTTTACTATCATTAAACATTTGTTGTCGAAAAACAGTAGAAGTATCACCAGTAGTAGAAGATAATAATGCTATTTTTAAATCAGTTAACATATTAGATGTAACAGTACTGTCGAAAATTGGTAATTTTGTAAAACTTTGTGGGAAGGTGTCAGCATAGTTAGTAGAAGTTGACCCTCCAAGTATCTTATAACGGGCTGCGACTTGATTATACCGAGTTTTAAATTGAAGTTTTGACATTCCCCCAACTCTATAATCAATATTAACAGGGGCTGAATTTAATGCTGAATATGTGATGGGATCAGCATCCTGGTAAAGAAAAATCATACCTATAACGTCATCGTTATCAGTAGTATCTATTACTGCTGCTTGCTTGCCAATAGGTGTATCACCACCTGCAACAAAGTCCATGGTATCAATATTTACCTGCCCTCTAACTAACAGTTCGTTAGAATATGGTATATAATTTAACGAAAAATCATCAATCGAGTATTCAGGTAAATTTGTATTAGCAGAAGAACGATACGTATTTACGTTAGATGTTGTAAACGTATTATTAGTTATTCCTGTCGCTAGCACAGCAACTTTTACATCAGTTGATATATGTAGAGTACCTTCGATAAATTTTTTATATCCACTTTTAGTTAGAGCAATCATAATATTATTTAATAAATTACAATTAATTTAAGGTGCAATAGTACTGTTATCTAAAGTTGATGCATATTTTTCAACGATATCTGGTGCAATAGTACTGTTATCTAAAGTAAATGCATATTTTTTAACGATATCTGGTACTAAAGTACTATTATCTAAAGTAAATGCATATTTCACTGCCACCGGTGGTGCTAAAGTACTGTTATCTAAAGTAAATGCATATTTTTTAACGATATCTTCTGGTGCAATAGTACTGTTATCTAAAGTAAATGCATATTTTTTAACGATATCTTCTGGTGCAATAGTACTGTTATCTAAAGTTGATGCATATAATTGAGTAGTAGGCATAGGAGGCCCTAATCCAGCAATAGAAAAGTTATTTAAAGTTGATGCATATGTTGTTGATGAACCTGTAGTTATTACACCACTAAGGGAAAAATTATCTAAAGTTGATGCATATGATAATACTAGGGACTGTGAAGTATCTCTTATTAATAGATTATAACTACTTCTACCATTATCGAGGGTCAAGGTTAATAATTCATCACCTTCAGTATGTAAATCTTCTGCTATATTTAAAGTTATAAACGATGTATTATCATTTATAGTGAAATGACCTGTTAAACTTTCTTCAATATCTAACTCATCAACCCCTGTAATGGTATATGGTATGATTGTACCATCTTCAACATTTTGCGTATCCAAACTAATTACAGCAGAACCACCTTCATTAACTTCTCTTTTATTTCCTGATAGACTAAAAAAGGGTTCTAGAAAAAAAAACTTGGTTCGTAATAATGAAATGTTCCAAACCCAGATGTACCTAAAAGAAATGTATCAGCAGCAGAAGTAGTCGATACCTGCAATTGACCTGATATAAGTTTACCGTAAATAAAATCACTACTGGTTTCTACACCATCTATTACTTTGAAATTTGAATCAGGTGAAGTAAAGAAAAAACTTCTATTTTTGTATTGAAAGTCCTTACTATTTAAATACTCACTTTCTAATTGTAGGGGTGAAATATTACCTTTAACACTTAAATCTATTTTATAATTATTAGCAGATAATGCTCTAGATGTGTTTAATGTGTTAAATCTAGTAATAAAAAATTTTACCGTGCCTTCACTTTCATTTTGTTGAGTATTATCTTGAGATATAAAAATTTTATCAGGTACCGGGTCTTTTACATTTAGCATGTAATTATCTTGCGACTTAAAAAGATAACCAGCGCTCGAAGTTACAACTAGCGTTATGGGGAAATTACCGGATGTTTTATATTCATGAAATGCAGATAAATCATTTTCAACTATAGTACCGTCGCCAAAGTCTATAAAAAAGTCAGTATCAGAAATAGTAGGATCAGCAGTTAAAAAATTTGGTACAGCATAAATTCCTCCTAATTTACCTGAATAAATACAATTACCTGTGATAGAGGTAGATGATGTATTAGATAAAGCTAGATTGAAATTTCTATCATATATATCCAAAGGTACTGCAATACCTGATAATGCGCTGTAGTCTTTATTGAAACTGTACGACATATTATGAATTCTCTATAATAATATTAGATAATATTGATTTACCTTTTAAATACGGGTATTTAAAAAATGGTAATAATAAATCACTTGAAATTAATTCTATATCATTCTGTGGGTATATAGGGTTATATACAATTAGATTAATACCTTCGACTTCATTAACTGTTACTTTATTAGTGATTCTCCTTGTACGGATATCATCAACACCTCCAACACTAAAAATTTGATTACTTAATTCTTTTAAACTTACCAAATCACCGAGGTTTAAAGCTTCGAAATAATTTACAAATATATTATTAATTCTTTCTTTTAAAGCTTGGGTACTAGTATTACTTAAAACATCTCTTTTTATTACTAAAAATGATTCTTCAGATATATCTTTAGTAATTGTTTCTGATGGTTCACCGGTTCTTACACCTAAACTGAATGATGTATAAACAGGGTCAACAGGTACAATATTTACATTAGCCTGTTGCTGATCTTGAAAAGAATTAACTATAGATGATTTTTGAGATGTCGATACATAATTAAGATTATCATTAACATCAACATTGTTAAATTTCGATACTAAAAATAAATAAACATTATTTGCTTGATTGATAGAATTGAAATTAACTTGGTTAAATAAAACCCTACCATCGTCATTTGGTTTATTTAAACCGATATTCAAGAAATAATTTAAATAACTATCAACGTAATCATCATTATTAACAACATTGAAGGATTTAAGGATTTGGGAAAAATTAGTTTCAAGAAAATTATTATAATCTTTTAGCGTAATAATTCTATTTTGAAGTTGAAAGTTTTTTGAAGCATTATTTCTAATACTTTCAACGTCTTCCTTTTCTACAGGGTCAGTCGATTGTAATGTATTTGAAAAACTTAAAAAAGGTATCTGATTAACTGTAATAAAATTAAAAGTATTATTGTAAATGTCATTACTAATTTGTGTAAATCTTGGTGTAGTATAAAAATTTATATTATTACCATCTAAAACACCAGGTGAAATAACCCCAATATTACCCGAGCTTTGAATATAGTATATTAAAATACTATCACCTTCATTTAATTTTTTACCGAAAACACCATTACCGAATTTAAATTCATAAACACCGTTTTCATTCAATCTTTTTTCATAAACTGTAGAGTCTGGACCTTCTAAAAATAAACTAGAAGTTTCAGTAAATTCTACTACCTTACCGGTATTAACATCTTGAATATAAACGTCAATTGAATCACTATCAATGTTTATTTCAACATTATCATCACTGCTTCTTACAGCTAATGGTACAGATTCAAAATCTTCTCCTAATGCAAATACCTGTGGGTATTCAATATACTGACCTTCTCTTAAAATATTTTCACTAGAAAAATTTTGCAATGCTTGATCACCCGCAACTGTCTTATTAAAAGTACTATCATTTATAAATGAGTAATAAACTCCACCAGCAACAAAATAACTATACCTTTTAATTGTATATGCATCTACTGGCAATTCACTGCTCGCAGTCATATCAAAAGAAAGTAATGATGTTTGAAAACCTTTTGGTTTATAATCAATCAACTTAACGATTCTATTCATATTTTCATATATGCTAGTATCGGTAAATGTAGTTTCAGCTGAAGTCTGGTTTAGATAAAAAAGTAACAAGTGGTAGCTATATGCAATAACGTCAATAATAGATGACATATTACTACCCTCAAATGACTGGTCAGTATATATACCTCCCTGGTTAAGTCTTGTTTGAATTAATTCTTTCAGTGATTTTGCATCAAAAGCAGCGTATCCGTCCCTTGATAAAGTAAAATCGGTTAAATTTTTTAATGCCATAATTATATTTAATTAATAACTATAAAAACCAGATTTGTTCAAACGACCTTTTAAGTTGAGAGGGTTATTGTTAAACTCTGGTATATTAATTTCAATGTTTAATTCGTATTCTTGGTTTTCGATATCAGCAACAACTTCAATAAATGTAATTTGTATTCTTGGCTCAAAACCTACAAATGTATTGTTTATCGTTTCACCGATAACTGTAGCTCTTGCTTTAGATACCGGTAAGAAAAGAAGATCACCAAAATTCATACCAAATTCTGGATTTAATATTTTTTGACCAGGGAATGTAGTAATTAAATTTATTAATGAATTTTTAATTGCTTCAAAATTTACTGATGTATTTAAATCTTTTAAATTTTCTGGACTTGCAGCATTATCACCTCTAACTATACCTACGTTAACATTTAAATCAATATCTTTATAAATAATATCTTCTCTTTGATCCCTAACAGGTTCTAAAATGTTTAGTTTAATAGGCATGGTTATATATATATTTATCTAAGAAGTTAATAAATGCCAAAAGTCGACCACCGGCATCACTACGGCTAGCCGCAGTCCGGCTTCGGCTTTTCGGTCAGCAGTTTGATTTTTGTGTAAGGTTTATCTAGGTCGGGCTGAAAGATGAAGTAGATGTTATGCTGTAACTTGTTTGGGAAGATGCGCATATCTTTGAGTTCGTCACTCGAGGTCGCCAGCCGGACGCGAAGATTGCCGAAATCTTCATCTTGGGCCTGATAGTCAACGATGCCGAATGGTTCGATTGTTGCGCCGGTTGCGCCGGTTTCGCCGAACCAGATAAAGAGCTGATGCGGCAAGAAGTTCATGAAGCGCAGGTTGCCGCCGGGATACACACTTGCCGCATCTTCGATTTGTAGCACGCCATTAGATTCGGTAAAGAGGAGTAGGGGCTGTTCGAATGCTGGGTTGAGCGTGACTTGAGTTATGATATCACCGCGATAGAAGGTCAGTCCCGAAGCGCCTTCGTAGTTTTGGAACTTGGAGCGTCGGTAATTGGTAATGTCGATGAACTTTTCACCCGACAAACTCGGGTTTACCGGGCCTGACAAACCTGAGTTCATCAGGTAACGAACTTCGCCGAGATCGCTACCTAGCGAGTAGGCGCTGAAATACTTGCCGCTTCCACAATCGTCGCCGCCGCTACCGTCATCGTCACCGTCACCTCCACTACCATCGTCACCGTCACCTCCA
>Ga0233394_1000369_pt1 | contig 15325 bp, 19 predicted proteins | sample 24DmetaG_FD_190481 | JGI IMG/M metagenome (GOLD analysis project Ga0233394, IMG submission 190481) | Seawater microbial communities from Monterey Bay, California, United States - 24D | ecosystem: Environmental > Aquatic > Marine > Coastal | place: USA: California | collected 2016-11-02 | reverse complement strand
TCGTAATACGTGAATACGGCTTCAGATATTACGATGCTTCGACTGGGCGTTGGCCATCAAGGGATCCGATAGCAGAAACAGGTGGGTTGAATCTTTACATTTTCGTCAAGAACGACGGATTGAATTACGTTGATGTGTTGGGGGAGCAGGGGTGTGATCCAGTAACGGGCAGAGGGTGCCGTAATCGCCCTAGCCGCAATCCTAGCAATCTATCGTTTCAATTTAGTGTAGGAACATCTCTTAGTGTGGGAGGTTGCTTCAATGCTGGACCTTTCATTATTTGCGTAACCGGAGGTTACTCAATATCCAAAGGGAAGTGTTGCGATTCTTCTAGTGGTGAAGAAAAAGATGTTGTTGAGTTGTCGGGGTCAATTTCAGCGAGCACTGGGGTGGGCATCTCAACAGGGTTTACGTATTCGTTTGACCCTATTGGTCAACTTGGAACCGTAGGAGATTGTCCTAGTGGAAGTCTTAATAGTATTTGGGATGCTATATCAGGATCCTTCGATGTTGATGCGCAATTAGGGCCACTCGCAGGTGGATGTTCATGGTCAGGGCCTACTTCGGGATGGAGTTGCTCTGCTGGACTCGATTTTAGTTTAGGGGCTAGTGTAACAGTGGGAGGAACATTAACTGTCTCCGGGCAGTTTTTAGACGAATAAAATGATGAAATTACTAACTTACTTTTATACGTGCGCTTGTCTCTCTTTGGTGAGTCTAAATGCAAATCAGATTCAGTTAGCGTTCTCGGGCGAAAGCACGGAGGAGGTTATTCAAATACTTAAAGAATCTCCTGCGTTGGCATTGAGGAAATCGGTGGATGGCAAAGGCAGTGAGGTTTCTTTAGGTGAATTTATTTGGCATGTGAAAAATGACTCGAGTGCTGTCTACCTTCCAGTTCGAAGTATTAAGTCGGGTAAAAATTGCCTAAGCGTTAAGCAAAAATCAGAAGCGCAATTTTATATTCACGTTATACGGATAAGCCCTCCAAGTAAAATTGATCTGATCGCTAGCTTTAGGGTCGATAAGAGTTCAACTTACTGTTTTGATGCAAATACAGACGAACCTCTTGCTAGCTTTGAATACTGATTCAGTTACAATTTACGCAAATAGGAGGTATGCGGGAATCTTGTGCATCCTTATGAGCGCATTAGCTTTATTCTTACTTATTGGCTATGGTGAGACTCGGCGGATTGATTTACTTATTCCTGCGATTGCTTTTTTCTGCGTCTCTGTTGTCTCGGCTAAGTTTTTTATTAATCCTCCGGAACAAATTTTGCTTAATGATTCCCAAGAACGGTTAATTTTCTATCGGGGCGGTGTATTCAGTAATCGTATTTTGGGCAAATTGTCGCTCGATGACCTATCAAGCTTAAGATTTGAGCGGGTAAGGTTTGGCGAGTATTATTCGTCCTGTATATTGCTTGAAATGAAATCAAGTAGATGGACGAAGTCGTCATCTAGCCAGTTCGTAGAATATACCCGACAACAAACCACACGAACGAAATATTCTGAGGAGTTTCCAGTGCAAATCTGCTGGCGTTTAAATCTCCCGAAGGCTGATCAAGTCGAGCTTTTTTTGTCGAAGGTCAGAACTGCGAAGGGCGGCGAGGCCAAAATGGGGTCAAGGGACTGAAAAAGATGACATGGGAGGAGTTGCCAGTGGTGAGGAATCACTAAACTGAACTCCAGCTATGAAGAGGACTAAAAAGGGGTCAAACGTAGAAAATAGGGGACTAAAAAGGGGTCAAACGTAGAAAATAGAATAACTCACTTAGTGTCGTTTGTTCGTCTTTGCTTTTAGCCGCCTTCCGATCAACTCGACAACAGCGCAACCCCGACTCACTTTGTTCGTTCCCCTTCGGCGGGACTGCGGCAGTCGTCTGAAAGTCTCTCTTCCAATCGGCCGCCCCGCCCGAAGCACTGCGCCGAGGAGCCCCTGGCTATTGACGTGTTTGCCGTTCTCCTCGCTCAACTGACGTTATGTCCAATTCCTGCTTCACGGTCGACTCAGGCTGTTCCAGCCTTCAAACAATCGCCCTACAGGAACTGGACATAACGTCCTGTTGGGCGATCGTCCAGCAAGTCAGCAGGGGGCTTCCTCGGCTCCGCGCTCCGGTCGGGTCTCCATCGTCTACGTGTGAAGCATCGCTGTCTTTTCAGTTAGACTCCGTATCGGATTCCGATACTCCGCAGCATCTTCAAAACCCCCGCGCCCGGTCGCCTCTACGCTCTGGGAATGGTCTCCGATGCTGTGGAGCGTCTACGTTCTACCGCCCGTAGCCTCGTTCCTTGTCTACGATCTCCAGCGCGGTGCCGTATCCCGCCACGCAGCCCCCCAAGGGGGCTTTCCCCCGACCACCAGCGCGCGGGTTGCCCCCGCGATCGCGCTTGCGCGCGCTTTAACTCAAGCACGGCACCAACACGCTGCAACACATAGCCACTGTTCCAGTCGCTTAGGCTCCTTACACAGACGCTCTGTGAATATCAGGCGGCTATCGCCGCGGGGCAATCAAAGCCATGGCCGTCGCGCAGACGCGACCGGCACCCAGTCTTGTGCCGCCTCACCCGGCACGCGTTGGCAGCTAAAAGGAAAAAGCTAAGATACTTCAACGCGGTCGCCGAGAACACGATCCAGCATCTCTAGGATAAACTTTTGTTCGCGCGGTGGGAGCGTGTTGATCTTTTCAAACCTCTTTTCTAACTGAGAAATGCGCCCCCTTTTTAATCTTTTTGTATGCACGCCCAAAAGCTCTTCAATGGTTGTGTTAAGTGCCTCGGCAAGCGTGGGCAAAATGGAAACGGGAATACGTCTTTGTCCCGCTTCGTAGCGCGCGTAGCTCTGTTGCTTTATGCCGAGCTTCTCAGCGACATCTTCTTGTCGAAGCTGTTGGGTTTTACGCAATTTAACAATGCGTGATGAAATCACTTCATTGAGTTCCTGATCATTTTGAACGCTCACATTTGAACTATACCACATGTCTTTTCCTTTCTGGTGTTGACATACACCAATAGGCTGTATTTTAAAAATATAAAGTTTTTTCGCAGCCTCTTGACAGGGGTAAACAAAAGAGGGCCAGGAACAGCAGTTTGGCGACCAAAGTTCCCGACCCTCAATAGTGATCAAATCTATGAAACAGAATGAACTGAACCACAGACAGAGACAAGAACTAAGCCGCTTTTTGAGCGATTCGCAAGCATGGAAGGAGGGACAAATCTGATGGCCCGAATCCCCGACGAAGAACTAAATGAATTAAAACGCTCGACCGACTTAGCGGCACTGGTTCGCTCCAAGGGCGTGGAGCTGAAGAAGCACGGCGCGAAAGACCTTTGCGGTTTGTCGCCGTTCACGGATGAAAAGACGGCGTCTTTCATCGTGACGCCAGCGAAGAACCTTTGGCACTGCATGAGCAGCGGTAAAGGCGGGAGCGTGATTGACTTCGTGATGCAATACGACGGCGTGAGCTTCCGCGAAGCGGTGGAGCTGCTGAAATCCAAGAGCCCGACGCTTTACAAGAGCGCGGCACCAGTGAAGAAATCTACGGTTCCGAAACTGCCCAGTCCTATCGACTTGTCCGCCCTAGCTTCAGCGAAGGAGGATCAAACTTTGTTTAGCCAGGTGCTGAATTACTACGCGGAGCGGCTGCATGAGAATCAACCGGCGATCGATTACCTGAAGAAGCGCGGCCTGTGGCACGAGGAAGCCTTGAAGCGGTTCAAGATCGGCTTTGCCGATCGAACACTCGGGCTGACTTTGCCACACAAGAACAGAAAGGACGGCGCGGAGATCCGCACCAAGTTGACGCGGTTGGGAGTGTATCGAGAAAGCGGCCACGAGCACTTTAACGGCTCGCTGGTGTTCCCGATCATGGCCTGTTCCGAGCCTGGTCAAGGGAACGAAGGCGGCGCCGTCTCTGAAATCTATGGGCGTAAAGTCGGGAGCCAGAAGAGCGGAATTTATCATCTGTATTTACCCGGGCCGCATCGCGGTATCTGGAACGCCGACTGCCTGAAATCACCCGAGGTGATTTTGACTGAATCTGTGATCGATGCGCTGACGTTTTGGGTGAATGGCTTTGAGGACGTGACCTGTATCTACGGCACGGAGGGTTTTACCGACGATCATTTAGAAGCGTTCAAGACGCACAAAACGCAGCGCGTTTACTTGGCTTATGATCGGGACAAAGCTGGAGAGCGAGCGGCAGGAAGAGATGCTTCGCGTCTCCAGTCTCATGGCATCGAATGCTTTAGAGTCCGCTTTCCTGCTGGGATGGATGCGAACGAATACGCCTTGAAAGTGACGCCTGCCGCGAAGAGTTTAGGCGTCTTAATCAACGCCGCCGCATGGCTTGGCAAAGGCCAAGCTATGCCTTCAAAGATCAAGAACTCTGAATCTAATGATGCATCGCGCGCGCCTTCTTCTTTAGTTGAAATAGCTGCTAACTTAGCTGCTGATGCGTGCGCGGATGAGAAGGCGGCTAAGATTAAAAAGGTCGAGGCAGTGCAGGACGGCGACGATTACGCGGTGCGAATCTCAGAGCGTTCGTATCGGGTGCGCGGCTTGCACAAGAACGGATCGCTTGAGGTGTTGAAAATCAATCTGCGCGTGTTGTCCGGAGAGTTGTTTTTCTTGGATACCTTCGATCTGTATCGGGCGAAAGAACGGGAGCACTTTATCCGCGCAGCTGCAGAAGAGACGGGACTGGAAACGGAGCTTTTGAAGCGCGACCTTGGCAAGGTGTTGCTTGCCCTGGAGTCGGTGCAAGAAGCGCGGTTGAAGCTGCCCGAGGACGAAGCGGGGGCAGTCGTTGAAATGGCGGCTAAAGAAAGAGAAGAGGCTTTGGCTTTGCTCAAATCGCCCGATTTGCTGGATCGTATCCTTGCCGACTTTGAACGCTGCGGCGTGGTTGGCGAAGCGACGAACAAGCTGACTGGCTATCTGGCAGCGGTCTCTCGCAAGCTGGACAAGCCGCTTGCGGTGATCGTGCAGAGCACGAGCGCGGCAGGGAAAACGGCGCTGATGGAATCGGTTTTAGCGTTCATGCCGGAGGAAGAGCGGATCAAATACTCGGCCATGACTGGCCAGAGTCTTTACTATCTCGGCGAGACGAATTTGAAAAACAAGATCCTCGCTATCGTTGAGGAAGAAGGCGCGGAGAAAGCCAGCTATGCGCTCAAGCTCCTGCAGTCCGAAGGCGAGTTGACAATCGCGAGCACGGGCAAGGATCCGAACACGGGACGGATGCAAACGGAGGAATACCACGTTGAAGGGCCAGTGATGATCTTCTTAACGACGACGGCCATCGACATCGATGAAGAGCTTTTGAATCGTTGTCTTGTTTTGACCGTCGACGAAGGCCGCGCCCAGACCGAGGCGATCCACCGCATGCAACGCGAAGCGGAAACCTTCGAAGGCCTGAAACGCAAGGTCGAGCGCGAGCGGGTCTTGACCTTGCACCGCAACGCGCAGCGTTTGCTGGAGCCTTTGGCGGTGGTCAATCCGTATGCGCCGCAGTTGACGTTCCTGAGTGATCGCACGCGCACGCGCCGCGACCATGTAAAATACTTAACGCTCATCCGCACGATTGTCCTGCTGCACCAGCATCAGCGGGAAATCAAAACGCACGAAGGCTTGCGCTACATCGAGGCGACGCTTGCGGACATCGAAGCGGCCAATGGTATCGCGGCCGATGTGTTGATGCGTTCGCTCGATGAGTTGCCGCCGCAGACCTGCAAGCTGTTGTTGCTGATCGATACGATGCTCAAGAGCCGCGAAAAGGAGGGCGGCGACAACTCCGAGGCGGTGTTCTTCACCCGCCGCGCCCTGCGTGAATTTACAGGTTGGGGAACGACTCAAATCAAGTTGCATTTAGACCGCCTGCAGGAGCACGAATACTTGGCCACGCGCACGGGGAGCTTTGGCCGCGCCTTTGAATATGAATTGATTGTCGATGTGCAGAGCCGTGCGAAAGCGGCCACGGTTGGCTTGCTCGATCTTGCCAAACTCAAGAATCCGCACGGTTACGATACGAACCTGTCGAGGCAACCGAGCGAACTGTCGGGCACCTGTCGCCCCGTGAAAAACAAGCCGAAGACGCAGAAAGACGCGAAATCGGTGCAACCTGTCGGGGTGTCCAGAATGCACAAGGGGTCTGAAACTCGCAAGGCATCGTAACGTAGTTGTATGAGTGGCAAAAAAGGCATCGGCAATGTGGCGGGAATGCGCACCCGTCGCAAAGGAGGCCGCAGCGAGGCGAAGCCCGACGGCTTCGACCGCAGCAACGCGCAGACGCTGGCCAGCCAGATTGACGCATGGTTTAGCTTCCTCGATCAGCGCAACTACTCAGAGAAGACGCTCGACATGCACAAATGGTCTTTGCGTATGTTCCTCAGCTGGGCGCAGGAACGCGACCTGCATTATCCCGAGGAAATCACCCGCCCGATCTTGGAGAGCTACCAGCGTTATCTCTACCGCTATCAAAAGGCCGACGGCAAGCCGTTGGCCGTCGCGACACAGCGCGGACGCTTGGGCGCGGTGCAACGCTTCTTCGCGTGGCTGTGCCGAACGCATCAACTCTTGGCCAATCCTGCCAGCGATCTGGAGTTGCCCCGCAAGACGGCGCGTAGTCTGCCCAAAGGTCTGAGCCTGAAGCACGTCCGCGCCGTTCTGAATATCCCCGACGTGACCGATCCGCTCGGCATCCGTGATCGTGCAATCTTAGAAACCTTTTACTCGACCGGTATGCGCCGCAGTGAGTTGACCGCGCTCGATGTCGGCGATCTCGATGCGACAGCGCAGACGATCCACATCCGGAAGGGGAAAGGCGGCAAGAGCCGCATGGTGCCGGTCGGCACCGCTTCGCTGCATTGGATCGAAGCTTACCTTGAAAGGACGAGGCCAAAGCTGCTCGTGGATGCTGGTGAACAAGCCTTTTTCCTTAGTGGCTACGGCGAGCGCATGAGCTCAACCTATGTCGGCAACTGGGTAACGAAAACCGTCAAAGCGGCGGACATCGGAAAAAGTGGAAGTTGCCATCTGTTCCGCCACAGCTGCGCTACGCACATGCTAGAGAACGGCGCGGACATCCGCTTGATCCAGCAGCTACTCGGACACGCACGGCTCGACACCACCCAGATTTACACCGAGGTCGCTATCAGAGCCTTGCGCGAAGTCCACGCCAGGACGCACCCCAGCTCACGGAAGAATGAAGGTTGCCAGTGAGGGAATTGCATTTATCCACGAAGACCATGCCGAAGAACGAACTATCCATCCCACTTGAATTTATCGAAGAAATCATCCTGAGCTTGCGCGGCCAGCGCGTGATGCTCGACCGCGACCTTGCCGCGCTCTACGGGGTGAGCACGAAAGTCTTCAATCAGGCGGTTAAGCGCAACGAGAGCAAGTTCCCCACCGACTTCCGCTTCCAGTTGACCAAGGAGGAGAAGCAAGAGGTGGTCACAAACTGTGACCACCTTAAAACCCTCAAATACTCGCCCGTTTTACCCTATGCCTTCACCGAGCACGGGGCGCTGATGGCGTCCAACGTGCTGAACTCCGATCAGGCCAATGCGATGAGCGTTTATATCGTCCGCGCCTTCGTTCGCTTGCGTGAAACGATCCTCGGCAACAGCAAGCTAGCCTTGAAACTGATGGACGTAGAGAAACGTCTGGATCGCCACGACGACAGTATCAATGCGCTGGTCAATGCGATTGAGTGCCTACTCGATGAGCCAGAAGAGAAGACGAAGAAACGTCGAATGGGCTTCATCGTCGACCAAGATTAAAGCGCTTTTTCCTTCCTTTAGCCGCCTTCCGTGCCTAGCTTTAGCGATCTTCAATCATGGTCGCCCTAAACGAAAGCTTTGCTGTTAAAAATCCCTCACTCGGTTGTGAAAACCGCGTCGGGGATTTTTTTGGCCAAGACCTCAAAACGAGTCGGGTGAATCAGCTCTCAGCTCAGCAACCGCGCCTAGAAAACGGGCACGGCTACGACGAAACCGCGTCGGGTATGTTTTACTACGGCTTCAGATATTACGACCCGGAGACGGGGCGTTGGCCATCCAGGGACAAGATCAATGAACGAGGTGGGCTCAATCTATATACCTTTGTTCTCAACCAGTCAGTAAACCATTGGGATTTACTGGGGAATCGAATTCCCAATCCATGTGACGAGGATCCTGGGAGCGTCGAGTGCACTTGCTATCGAAATCCAAACCATATGGATTGTGATAATCGATCTGGCTTTAGTTTGCCTTCGCTCAATTGGGTTCTGAATTTCAGTTCCAGTAAGTCTGTCGGTGGCTGTATTTATGTCCACACCAACGTTAAAGTCTGTATAACCGGAAGTGTGAACTTTGACTTCGGGCCCTGCTGTGATTCGAACAATCAAGAGACTCAGTATGCGCGGGGTTCGGGAAGCGTTGGTGTTGAAATCGCACTGGTCACCAATCCTAGTCCAGGTCCAGGTTGGGCACCCACAGGTAACCTCACGAATAATATACTGACGACTCTATCAAGCTGTCCTGCTGAAGAAGCGAAATTCACCGGAGCAACGGGATCGGTCGGCGTAAGGATTTCCGCACTTGAGGCATCATGTTCGATCAACACCTCTGGCTCTTGGAGTTGCGGTGGCGCTATCTCATGGGGAGATATTCTGACCCTCGGCCAAGTATTTGGGTCGGTCTCACTCGGAGTTGAGATTGCGAAAGTAGAAAACGGTATCTTTTAGGGGAGCAATTATGCATAAATTTTCTTTTATCTGGTTGAGTTTAATTCTTGTCGCATCTGGAGGTTGCGCACAGGAGAAGCCTAGATACGTCGATATATTAGATTTTGGATCAGAGTGCTCCAGCTATGCCACTGTCGAAACTAAATTTAATGGTGTCGGTGGTGGCTCATACAGAGGAACCATTAATGTCCAAGTCAACGGTGAGGAATTGGGGGAATTTGAGAAAGGGGGGCACTCAACAAGCCTATACAGGTTCTTTCAGGGTAGTGGAGGCAAAATCAGCATTACCTTCCAAACAGGGGAGCCGATTTACGTGTTAATCCGAAGGTTGGATTTGAAGACAAATACTGAGCGGGTCTTATTCAAAAACAAGTTTGAACCGGGCAATTTTGAATCCAGCCTGACTGTTGATAAAAATGGCTTAGTCGAGATGAAGAACACTCTTACTGAGGAAGGCCATGGATCAGTAAATTCACCGATTCTTGATAATTGAGTCGTCTCATTTGCAAAAAGCTATCTGCTTATCGGATTGGCTTTATCCTTCCAACAGGAACTCAAATCCATAAGTTGAAAGCGTCCTAGTATGGTCGCTTTTAACCAACAGTTTATACCCGCGTTTGAAGCTTCAGTCGTAATACGTGAATACGGCTTCAGGTATTATGATCCACAAACCGGACGGTGGCCATCCAGGGATCCGATTGAAGAGTTTGGTGGATTGAATCTCTATGGGTTTGTTGGGAACGATGCTGTAAGCAGGTGGGACTTTTTGGGCTTGGTTTCAGCATCTGATGTTATTCGGGACATTCTTTCTGCTGCCCGAGTGCGATTACCCAACAAATTTAAGGATGCAATTGATGTTGTTGAAGATGTCATAAATACAGTCACACCTCCTGCCGGGCAGTGCCAAAATGTCGGAGATGAAATAGACGGCACTCCTTTTTCTAGGTCATTCTCCCTGACTCTTATAGTATCAGTAAGAATTATGCAAAACGGTGTTGTGCTGGTCGCGAGTGGAAGTGGAAAGGGGCCGCTTGAAGTAGATGCTGAGTTTTCGATCAAGTGGCTATGTTGCTGTGAGACTAGTAGCGGATTTTCTGCGGCTCCGCTTGAAGTTAAGGCTTCCCTAAAAAATGCGAGGTGGACTGACCCGGAATACAAGGTTAGGATATTCGGGAAAAGTGTTATAGAGCGAACAGGAAACTCCGTTGATATACCTGGCCTTTATACTGTTGATCTTCCGGTACCTAGCTCTCTGCAACAATGCCCTTCTGGCAATCAAAACCCATGATTAATATGATTAAACAGATTACCGTTATACTATTTACTGCTGCCTATTTTTGCTTATCCGCCTGCGCTGAGCCTAACAAGGAAAAGGTTAAAATCTCAGAGATGCTTTCTTCGCAAGAATGGGTGTTATTATCTCCCGTGCATTTAGGAGTAAATAGAAGTGCTTACTTGGTAAAAAAAGAAAGGCTACGTTCGACACCTAATCTAGATGAGAAATCGTCTCAAATCTTCGATCTGGAAATGATTAAGGATAGGATCCTAAAGAGTTACAGAGGAGGGAGTCGCCCTAGCTTAGAAGATGTCATTGTTCAAGAAATCACATTAAAAAGGATACAGAGCGATTTGGAATGGCTCAGAGGGCGTTATTTTTATATAGTTGAAATTACGTTTATATATGACGGGGATCCCGTTCCAGGTAGTTCCGAAGAAATTTATATGCTTTCGGATGGGACAATCATTTATCCTACTGTTGAAGACTAAAGGCAAGCAGAGGACGATGAAGATAACTCGGTACCGTAAAGTTTACATTCCGTTAATCTTAGATGCCGGTGATCGAATTTGCAGAGCTTTATTCTTTCAAAAAATGACCCAGTTTCGTAGCGTGGAAACCTTTGGTAAATGGTAGCCCTGAACGAGCAGTTTAACCCTAAAAGTGAGGAGCCCATCCTGATGCGCTATTACGGCTTCAGATACTACGATCCGGGGACGGGGCGGTGGCCATCGAGGGATCCGATTGAGGAAGCAGGTGGATTAAATCTCTACATTTTTCTCGGTAACGATGGGGGCAATGGTTGGGATTACCTAGGTGAGCGAAAAGGCCGTCGAGGAAATAGAACTAGAACATCAAGGATAAATCTACCTGCTATTTCCTTTTCTACTTCTGGAGGGTATGCGGCACAGACTTGTTTCCCGATAGGGGGTGGAGCTGGTGTAGTTTTTTCGGCTAGCGTCACTGTCTCAGTTGGCACCTGCTGCGGAGATGATGGGGTTGTCAATTACCGGTCAGTTGAAGGGCAATTTAATCTCAGTTTTTATGCCGGAGTATGCACCCCTAATTATGGGCCTGTGGCTGATTTATCGCTTGGTTTTTCTGATAGTTGCCCGACTGAGGATTCAGGAAGTTGGGGTGGTTCATTTGTCGTTTCAGGAAATGCCTCAGTGTGGACATTCTCGTGCTCATTAAGCTACGGGGGTGGATGGTCGTGCAATGGAAGCACAGACTTTTCAAGAGTGACCTCGGTCATGGTTACTGCTGGTGGATCAATTAGTTATTTCATGACGAGTATCAATTAGCACTACCAGTAAGAGGATATCTTAAAGCCCCTTTGTTATGGAGAATCTATTGAACCAATTGCGTGAACATGCAGTTCTTACGCTTTCAGCTTTTACTTTTCTTGGTTTAGCGTTCGTATTTTTGTGCTCTCGTTTGACTGCTACTCAAGCGCCAAGGATTAACAAACCTAGCAAGGAGCGAGTTCTGCTAATTCAAAGTCTAATCTTCATTTTCATGGGAGGCCTGATACTTTCTAGAAATGCGGAAGATGTAGTTGGTTGGGCAGTAGGGTTTGGTGGTTTAGCTAGTCTTGCCTATTTAGCGGTGAAGATATTGAAGAGGGGAAAGCCGAAAGATCCCAGGTGATAAGATGATATTCAGGCTACGCTATCATCCGCTGCCTATGCCCGAATTTCCAGAGCTTTATTCTTTCAAACGACGACCCTGTTTCATAGGGTAGGCAATCTTGTGAGATGGTAGCCCTGAACGAGCAATTAACACCGAAGAGTGAAGAGTCCATCATGATGGACTATTACGGCTTCAGGTATTACGATCCCGAAACGGGTAGGTGGCCATCGAGGGATCCGATTGAAGAGTTTGGAGGCCTCAATTTATACCTTATGACAGGCAACAGTCTTGTTAACGGAGTCGATCTTTACGGCGCACTCGACGATTTGGAGTTTGGTCCCGTGAACCTCGATTCTGGTAGACTTGATTTCATCCTGCTCTGGGTACAGATACAGATTAACCTTGAGGCATCGATTTCTTTTGAGACAGGAGTCGAAGAGGAGGATTGCCCTACTGAATGGCCGTCCAATGTTAGGCCGGACTGGGACATAAATCTAAGCGCCGAGGATCTCACCTTCGACATTTGGGGCGGGGCAACAGGTGATCGAATCGATATTAAGCTAGGTTACAATGGCGGTATTACTTCCAGCGGATCTCGATGGTGGGAACAGTTGTGGAATCTGCAACTGGAGACTGGCCCTTACAGCACTTTAGATGCTTCTGGCCAAAAATGGGCAGAGAGCTATCAAGGAGAGGACTGCGTTTGCGCAGAACTGGCAGTAAACGGAGGAGCCGAACTGGACTGGGGTTTTTACGTCACCCGGATTGGCTTGTCTGTGGCTGCGTGGGAGCTCTTTGCCGCGCAAGCTGGTCATGCAATAGTGGGTGAAGTCCTCCGACCCGCTATACAATTCGCATTCTAACTCTGAAACGATATGCCTCCTTCAAGTAAACTCACCGAGCATTGTTTTCCTCTACTGTACAGACGAGCTAAGACTACCGGCATCGTTGGGCTGTTGATCAGTTTTATCTTTTACAATTACATTAGCCCGGTCGCGGGTGCTTTCATTGCCGGATTGTCACTGTCAGCATTTATTTTTTTGAAATTGTGGAGTATCACCATTGAGCCGATATTGCATGAGGCTGAGAATATTAGATCCGAAAAGGAAGTAACAACGTTCTCGTTCAGTAATGGCTTCAATTTAACCCTAATAGGTCACCATAGCACTTGGTCTAAGAAAGACACCGCAACAAAGGCATGTGTAATATTCGCAGTTTATGAGAACCAGGAAGATTAGATACAACTGGCTATTCGTCTTAATAGCCTTTCTCTTGGTTTGCCTCGTTTGGGGTTTTGAAATCAATGACCACGCCCTAAAGGATTCGGCGGAAGCGGCTTTGAAGGTGACTATAGCCTGCTACTGCGTAGCAACACTTGCTTTTCATCTGCTGCCACTAGCTGAAGCCAATGCCAGGAAATTCTGGTTCGCAATGGTCGAGATATTTGTGGGACTCACAGCTATCGTCTTCTTCTTTGGTGCCTCAGCATTATTTGTTTTCTGGCTGATATGAGAAAACATTTAGGGGTTGAATGCGACAAATGTGACCAGAACACCGATCATAATTGCCCAGCTCAGTGCGCAAATAAGTGGATAATAGTTGTGAAACTGACGACTCTTGATCAGAGCGATGCGAACCGCAACTGAACTCAGAACGACGACGGAAGCAGCTATGGCAATGAGTAGCCATAGCTTTGCATCTCCAATAAGCGAGAAAGAGACCGCACCAGAGAGCACTGTCGCAGCCAGTGGAAGGCCACCCCAGAAGATTGATCCCGGGGCCAATGAACCTCTAATTTTAGAGGCTAAGACTTGAGCAGCACGGGTCATTGTTCAGAACGTCATTGGCAGCCGACACAGCATCGTGTAACTGGCTGATCATATCTCTATGAGTCGCGGACATGGCATCGATTTCATTGAGCAGGTCAGTCGCCCACTGCGCAGTGTTCCAGAAAAAGAAGAACGACGCGCCAACGGATGCACCAGTGCTGGCCGCTTCCATAATTATGCCTCGGCTAGCTTCCATTTGTCGGGTGGATTCGACAACGACTCGGTGATAAGAAGTTCCTGCTGCAAATGAACTACCCGCACTTGAAGCCGCCACAGCCGGGCGAATGATAATGCTGGTTGCCGCACTAACCGCACCCACGCTGAAGCTCGTAAATATCTGGGCATAGGCCCAATTGCGCACGTAATTGATCAGATCTCTAAATTCGTCAAAATCATCGATCATGTCTCCGGCATTATCAAGCTGAGTATCCCGGTAAGACTTCAACCGCCTACACTTGTCCTCATCGTAAGGAGCAAGCTTGGCGAACCAACCAACAGCATCAAAATAGGAAAGTGGGTTATTCAGTGCAAATAAGTATAGACCAAGATCACCGACTTCTCCGATGGGATCCCTCGATGGCCACCGCCCCGTCCCCGGATCGTAGTATCTGAAGCCGTATTCGGCTATTTGGATACTCCTAGTTCTTTGATACAGATGACCGGGGAGTTGACCCAGTGTGCAGGAGTCAGTCATCATCTTGTTGAGCTACAGCAATCTTCAATTTACCTTTAAACAGAAAGTATCCGAGCAAGTAGAGCACAAGTGCCGCTGCAGGAAGAAAAAAGAATTCGCCCGCAAGTTCATTATCTAGGTATGAGGTTCCAGGGTCATCTTGGGCGTAATAAACCTGAACTTTTCCATCGACTACGAGATCAGAGAGCCGGTCTTGAGCCCAAGTTTCGGAGCCGTTGTAGAAATCGAACGAACCGAGTGAAGAAGCGAGATTGACTGAATTTGAGGTATAGGTCTTTGCACCTATGGCAAAACGGTATGTAACAGATGGCTTAGAAAAAGTTCCCCCACCTTTAGTCGCACTAAAACGCCCGCCAGTGACGATCTCACTGTGCACAACATCACCCTCGACTGAATCGAATCCTTTAAGATATGAATATTGAACCATGAGGTGGCAAAAAGCCACCATAAGCCCGGTGCCTACTAATATAAATAGGGTCGAAATAACACGCTCCAACGATAGCATACCAGTATTCTCTCCTTAATTTAGGTAAATGAGCTTTGTGCAGGTAAACCCTCCACCGCCGCGAATGCTGACCCCGCCTGAAAAAGTGATGTCAAAGTATGCTCGGCAGGACATATTGCCGGGAGTTCCACCGCAGGAAAGTCCTACCGGACCAAATGCTGCGGTAATGTTTATTGTCCCCGAACAAGTCCATGTGCTACTCTCTGGCTCGCAGTCACCTGTTTGGCCGAGTGTGATTACCCCACCAGGGGTTGAGCTAAACGTCAATGCCCCTGAGTATAGTCCAATAATACCAGTTCCATTTAGTGTTCGGTAGCGACGTTCTTGTCCATCGTCATCGCAGCAGTTTCCTTCTTCGACCTCCACAGAGCCTTCCACATAAACACCAACGCCACCTGCAATAGGAATGGGGACAGTAAAACTGATTCCGATATTTGCTGCTAGGGATAAAGCACTGTAAACACTCGCATTGCCTGACCGCCTGTTGCGGCAACCGCGGCCAGTTCGCTTGTCGCATCCCTGCTGACCGAGAATGTCAAAATCACTTAACGGTTGATTGTATACAAAAGCGTAGAGATTTACCCCGCCATCTTCTTCTATACTATCCCGGCTTAGCCACCGACCTGTCCCGGGATCGTAATACCTGAAGCCGTAATAGCG
>Ga0233394_1000356_pt1 | contig 15574 bp, 13 predicted proteins | sample 24DmetaG_FD_190481 | JGI IMG/M metagenome (GOLD analysis project Ga0233394, IMG submission 190481) | Seawater microbial communities from Monterey Bay, California, United States - 24D | ecosystem: Environmental > Aquatic > Marine > Coastal | place: USA: California | collected 2016-11-02 | reverse complement strand
CGGTTTGCTTTAACACGTCCATTAGATTGAGCTTGCTACTCCAGCGCCCCAAAGAAAATCCCGGCCTGACTTGCAGCCGCTTCAAGCAGGAGTTTGAGTGCCGTTTGAAGCGCGCTGGCAACAAAAAAAGGGGAGCCGTAGCTCCCCCAAAAAAACGGACGGGTGTTGCTTCACTTGCCTTTGTTGAACTTCGCCTTCAATTGATCAAAGCGCGCCTTTGCCTTCTTCATTTGCGCTTCCAACTTTGTGCGGTCAGCCAATGAATCGAGCTCAAGGTCTGCCAGTGCTCTGAGAGCGTCTTTCTCAACTGCGCTGCCGCGCTTAACGAGTGATTGATAAATGGCTTCTGCCTGTTTGCGGCTGGCGCTAAGACGATTTTGTGCGTCGTCGACTTGCTCTTGCATCCCAGCAAATTGCTCCAACACTTGGTCATAAGCCTTGCCGTAAACGCCTAGGCCAGCCAACAGCGCTTTGCGCCCCGTATCAACCGCAGCCGGTCGTGCGCGCTTCTTGCTACTCGTTTTAGCTTTGGCCTGTGCTTTAGCCTTGGGCTGTGTTTTGGCCTTGGTTTTTACAGCGGTCTTTTTCGTCACGGTCTTTTTGGCGGCCACCCTTTTAGTTGCAGCCTTTTTGGCGGTCGCCTTCTTCGGCGCCCCTTTTGCTTTTGCCTTTACCTTTGCTTCAGCCATCTTTTTTCCTCCGGTTTGGTATCAACGGTGCGCAGTGTGGTCCTAAAAATTAGAATCTGCCCTCTAACCACTCAGTCGGAGCTGGTAATAATGCGCAACGGGTTCGATGGGCATGGGTAACATAGATGACATCTGAAAGAACTCATCTGTCGTAACATTCATCTGTCCCACGTTCAGCGGGGACTGATACGGATGAAGGCTTGGAAACTGCTCATTTGCCCCCATTTAAGATAGGGAGGTGGGATACCAGATAATGGCTGATCACAGTAATAGCACCGCTCGTTTTGCTCGCCGCCGTTTGGCGGGCGCAGTGGCGTTTACGATCGTCGGTCTGGTGGTCTGCTTTTGGGTGCTCGTGGGGAAACCTGAGGCTGAGTCGTCTCAACAGGTTGAGCCACGCAGGCCCCTCGTCGATGTGATGATCGCCGTCCCCGCCGAGCACGCTATCTGGGTGCAGACCCAAGGCACGGTGGAGCCGGTGACCCGAGTCAGTTTGATGGCACAGGTCGGCGGTAAAGTGGAAGCGGTGAGCGAGGCTTTTCTAGAAGGCAGGTTCTTCAAAAAAGGCGAGACGTTGCTGCAATTAGAAACGGCAGACTATGACTTTGCCATAGCGCGAGTAACGGCTCAGGAAGCGGCAGCGGCACAGCGTCTTGCTGAGGAGCGAGGACGGAATTTACAAGCGAAGCGAGAGTGGCGTGATCTGGGTTCGAATGCAGCTAACGATCTGTTTTTGAGAAAACCGCAGCTCTACGCCGCCGAGACTGCGCTGGTAGCCGCTCGAGCGGATGTGGAAGCGGCCGAATTAGCGCTGGCACGAACCACACTCAAGGCACCCTTTGACGGACGATTGGAAAAAAAGTTGGTTGACGTCGGGCAGTTTGTGGCACCGGGTGCGTCGTTGGCCCAAGTTTATGCAACTGACCGAGTTGAAGTACTCCTTCCGATCAGTGAGTCGCAACTTGCTTTGTTGGCTTTGCCCTTATTTGAGACGAGCATTGATACCTATCCTGACGTGACGTTGACGGCACGTTTTGGTGGGGAGCGCTGGCAATGGCAGGGCCAGATCACGCGAATGCAGGCGAGCATTGACCGCGAAAGCCGGGCTACTTTTGCCATTGCCGAGGTCAATGATCCGTTCAGTGAGGGGGTTCAGCGTCGGCCGCCACTGACACCAGGGCTGTTTGTGGAGGCAAGCATCCGGGGTAAGTCGATCCAGCAGTCTATTGAACTGCCCGCAACCGCGCTGCGAGGCGACAATACTGTGCTGCGTCTGGGAGCAGGGGATCGTCTGGAACGACTGCCGGTTGAGTTATTACGGAGAGCGCAGGAACGCGTTTGGGTGCGAGGAGTTGCAGCAGGGGAGCGCATCGTACTAGAACAGAGCAGTTTGTTGTCATCAGGCACTGCAGTCGAGGTGGCCGAGGTGCTTCGCAATGGCAGTAAACAGTAGTGGCAGCTGAAAAAACCGGCTTGTTGGGTTGGTTTATTGGCAACCCCATCGCCGCCAATTTATTCATGTTGGTGCTAGTGGTGGGCGGGCTTTACAACATTCCCGGTCTCGACAAGCAGTTTTTCCCGACTCCTGTGATTGACCGGGTGAGCATCGCCATGCCGTTTCCGGGAGCTAGCCCTAAGGAAGTGGAGGAGCAGATTTGCGTCCGCGTTGAAGAGGCTATTCATGATCTGGACGGTATCAAAGAGATTCGATCGACCGCTTTAGACGGTCTGGGTCAGGTGGTAGTCGAAGCACTCCCGGGTTATCCGACGCAGCGACTAACCAACGAAATCAAAACCCGCATCGATGCAATTACGACGTTCCCCACCGATGCTGAGCGTCCTGTGGTCACTGAATTGGTGTATCGCCATTTGCTCGGTATTGTCGAGTTGGCGGGCGATTTAGACGAATGGGAGCTGAAAGAGCTCGGAGAGTCGCTTCGCGATGACTTGGCTAGGCAACCTTGGATATCAGTGGTCGATTTGGTGTCGCCGCGTCGGTACGAAGTGTCCGTTAATGTTTCTGAAGTTGATTTACGCCGCCACAAGCTGTCTTTCGACGACGTGGTTCGCGCCATTCAATCGGCCTCTCTTAATTTACCGGCGGGTGCCATCAAAGGAGACGACGGTGACATTCGCGTGCAGACGCGGGGACAAGCCTACTACCGAGCAGATTTCGAAAAAATTGTGCTGATTACCGCGCGAGATGGGACACAGATTTATCTCGGTGAGGTGGCAACAATCGAAGACGGATTTGAGGATGTCGATACGATCAGTCGCTTCGATGGCATGCCTGATCATGGTTTGTACGCCTACGTGACGACAAACCCCGATGTCGTAAAGTCTTCTCGTGTGATTACTGAGTGGGTGGGCGCACAAACGCCAAACCTACCAGAGGGCGCGTCATTGTCATTTTGGCGAGACGCGGCGGTGCCATTCAAGGATCGGGTTGAAACACTATTGAAGAACGGCTTGGGTGGATTGGCGTTGGTCTTTTTGGTGCTCGTCTTATTTTTACGGCCGGTAGTCGCCGTCTGGGTTTCTGTCGGTATTGCAGTGGCTTTTCTCGGGACGTTTTTTTTACTGCCATATACCGGGGTGGGCTTGAACATGATCTCCTTGTTCGCCTTCTTACTGGTGCTCGGTATTGTCGTGGACGATGCCATTATTGTCGGAGAATCGATTCATACCGCGCAGTGCAGGGGCCTCGATAGCGGTGACGCTTCTTTATGGGGCGTGCGAGAGGTGGTCAAGCCTGTTCTGTTCGCGGTGATCAGCACGATGGTGTTTTTTGCACCAATGATGTTTATGCCGGGTGAATGGGCACATGCCGCGAAGGGTATCCCGATTGTCGTGTTATTAGCGCTGACGTTCTCCCTCGTCGAGTGCCTACTGATTTTGCCGGCTCACCTATCAAAAATTGGACCTGAAAAGCCCGCCACAACGCCTTTGCTCAAGCAGCTGACGTTGTGGCGTCACGCTTGCGCCGACTGGTTAATGTCAGTGGCGAAAAATCGTTATCGGCCATTATTACGATGGGCCTTACAACACCATGTTTTGGTAGCCGGATTTTTTCTGGTGATGTTGAGCCTGAGCCTAGCGTTCTATGGTGGTGGATGGCTACGCTCGGCCTTTTTCCCCCGCATCAACTCTGACTTTGTTGAGGCGCGCATCACCATGCCAGAAGGGGGCGCATTCCTGCAATCTGAGCAGGTGATGCAGCGGGTCGTTGAGACCGCTGAGACGCTCAAGAGCGAATGGAACCAACGTTCAGAATACGAGGGAGCGCCCGCCATCGGCAGTATTTTGGGCCGAGCACGTGATAACGAGGTCGAGGTATTTGTGCAAGCTCTGGGTCAAGGCGTGGATACGGAAGCCTTCGCTAAGGCGTTGCGTGTTGCGTCTGGTTCGTTGAATGAGGCGAAGGAGGTCCGCATGGATTACACCATTCGCGACCCTGGCAAGCCCATTAGATTGGTGCTGGCATCGCGCAACATTGAGGATCTGGAAGCGTTGGCCGCTGATGTCAGGGCCGCCCTGCTGTCTTATCCCGGTGTCTTTGATGTCTCTGACAGTTTTGATAGCCCTCGCGATGAATTGGTACTCGAACTCAAGCCAGCAGCGGAAACGCTGGGCATCGGGCTCGCCGATGTCGCGCGGCAAGTGCGACAGGCATTTTATGGCGCCGAGGCGCAACGAATTCCTCGTGGTCGTGAAGATGTGAAAGTGATGGTGCGCTACCCCGAGAAGGAGCGGCTGGCGATTGCCAATCTGAATGATATGTACATTCGTATCCCGGGGCGGGGGGAGGTGCCCTTTGAATCCGTTGCCAGTTATCGAGTAGAGGCGGGTTACCAAAAATTGGAACGCCTCGACAGGCTTCGAACACTCGAGATTGATGCGGACGTTGAGACCAATGGCCCACCCCCCAGAGAAATTGTCGATGCGGTATTTCGAGATTATCTGCCCACCTGGTTGCAGCAATATCCTGATTTATATGTGAATTTGGATGGTGAGTTGCAGGAAGAGATTGAATTTCGGGATGCCACCGTCAGGCTCATGGCGCTCGCTATGATGATTATCTATGCGTTGATGGCCGTTGCATTTCGGTCCTATTGGCAACCGATGTTGATCCTCACCGCCGTCCCGTTTGGTTTGATGGGCGCTATATTCGGACACATGATCCTGGGCTGGCAGGTCAGTCTGTTTTCCATCATGGGCGTGACTGCTTGTGCCGGCGTTGTTGTGAATGACAATCTGGTTTTGATTGATCGTATCAATCGGCTCAGAGGGGAGGGGCAAGAGGTGGTTAGTGCGTTGCTGCAGGCTGGTGAGGACCGCTTTCGTCCCATCATATTGACGTCTTTGACGACTTTTGTGGGCCTGCTTCCGATCATGTCAGAAACCAGCGTTCAGGCACAGTTTCTGATTCCTATGGTGACGTCATTGTCCTTCGGTGTGCTGTTCGCCACAGGTGTTACGCTAATACTGGTCCCTGCGCTGTACCTGATCGCGGAGGATCTGAGCGCCTTCAAATCTCGCTTTTTGGATCGCTCTCAACGCCACCAGGGGGAAACCCCCAGCCCTTCGTAGGCCAAGGGCCTGTCGTGGTGTGACCTTCGCCAGACACCCCGGTGACGGATTATCGCATCAGAGCGGCTGTGGGCCGGCGGCAATAATGGCGTCACTGACATCAAACTTTTTGATGTTCTCTGTAAAGAGCGTCGCTAATTGATGGGCCTGTTCTTCATAGGCACCATCGTTCTTCCAGCCCGCTTTTGGGTTCGTGTATTGCGGATCAACGCCCGGTATGTGGGTGGGATAATAAAGATTGAGGTTATCGATGTGCCGAGTCTCGGTGCCAATCAGTGAGCCTTCTTGCGCTGCCTTGACCACTGCGCGGGTAACGGGGATGGGAAAGCGTGCTCCACTTCCGCCAGGTGCGCCAGATCCTCCAGCCCATCCGGTATTGATCAAGTAAACTTGACTGCCAAAATCTTCAATGCGCTTGATTAGCAGCTCGGCGTAGTCGCCTGCCGGTCTTGGCATGAAAGGTGCGCCAAAACAGGTCGAAAACGTGGGGTTGATACCAGCCTCTGCGCCCACTTCGGTAGAACCCACTCGGGCTGTATAACCAGAGAGAAAGTGAAAAGCCGCTGCCTCTTTGGATAAGATCGAAACGGGAGGTAAGACACCAAATACGTCACAGGTTAGAAAAATGACGCAACCGGGTTCTCCGCCCGCATTACTGGATGAGCGTTTTTGAACATGCTCAAGGGGGTAGCAGCAGCGACCATTTTCGGTCAGCTTGGTATCGCAGTAGTCGGCATGTCCTTGCTCGTCGAGCACCACGTTTTCTATGATCGCACCGGTACGGATCGCATCCCAAATAACGGGCTCATTTTTTTGACTTAAATCAATGGTTTTCGCGTAACAACCGCCTTCAATATTAAAGACTGACCCCTTAGACCAGCCATGTTCGTCATCGCCGATGAGGTAACGATTTGGGTCTGCTGACAGCGTCGTTTTGCCGGTACCCGAGAGGCCAAAAAATAGGGTGGTGTCGCCGGCCTCGCCAATATTGGCGGAACAGTGCATGGGCATGACGTCCTTTTCTGGCAGTAAGAAATTCTGAACTGAGAACATCGCTTTTTTCATTTCTCCGGCGTAGCGCATACCGGCGATGAGGACTTTACGTTGTCCAAAATGAATGATTACGGTGCCGTCAGAGTGCGTGCCGTCGCGCTCAGGATCACAGACAAAGTCGGCGACATTGAGTATTTTCCATTCGGGTTTATGCGATGGGTTGTAGGTTTCAGGCTGGATGAACATGTTGCGACCAAACAAGGATTGCCAAGCGGTAGCAGTAATCACTTTGACCGGGAGGTAGTGATCACTGTGCGCTCCAACATGCATGTATTGCACCCAGGTCTCGGACTGACTGGCGTGGGATTTAACGCGTTCCCAAAGCGCGTCAAAACGATCTGGGTCAAACGGTCGGTTAACGCCCCCCCAGTCGATCGCCTCCTCGCTGGAGGGCTCTTTAACGACAAAGCGATCTGCTGGCGATCGACCGGTGCGGAGTCCGGTTTCGATTCGCAACGCGCCGGTGTCAGATAAAATGCCCTCACCCCGTTCAAGTGCCATTTCAATCAGTGCAGCAGGCAATAGTTCGGTGTGAGTTTCAGGAGGAGTGGGGACTGCGTCGGTCATTTTGGGTTCCGTGATGCATGCATAATGGCAATGGGTTTGTGTGAGTGGCTCGTCGTTCCGCTATTGGTTCGTTCGTGGTTCATTCGTCAGGTGTTAATGAAGCGTCCTGGCCTCGCCGCCAGTCGACTCACTGTTGCTAACGGCGGTATCCATCACCTCTGGGCCGAACCGATATGATGTACCGCATAGTTCACAAGTCAACGTGATCTCACCCTGTTCAGCGAGAATGTCCGCTTTTTCTGATTCCGGTAATAAGGCAATGGTATTGGCACTTCGCTCACGACTACACCGACATTTAAACAAAATCGGGGTGGGTGGGTACAGCGTTACGGTTTCCTCATGATAAAGCTTGAATAGTAGCGTCTCTGAAGGTAGGTCCAGCAACTCAGCCGAGCTGATGGTTTCAGCCAGCGTGCAGAGGTGGTGCCACTGTTCTTCACGCGCAGTCCCTTCGGATAGCTGTGCGGGGAGCTGTTGCAACATCAAGCCAGAGCTGGTTTGGCCGTCACTGGCAAGCCAAAATCTGGCCCCCAATTGTTCACTCTGAGCAAAATAGGCCTCTAGGACCTCGGCGAGAGAGCCCTTTTCCAAGGCGACGATCCCTTGATACCGTTGTCCTTGTTCTCGTTCTATCGTCAGCGCTAGCTGCCCGCCCTCTAGCAACGACATGGGGTCGGTGCTCTCTTGTTGAATGTCACCTTGGGCAATGCCGCGAATATGGCCTTCGCTCGAACACTCCACCATCGCAAGAGTAATCGCTTGGCTACTTCTTGCTTGCAGAATGATCCTGCCTTCATATTTTAAATTGTTGCTGATTAGTACGGCGGCGGAGGCAAACTCACCGAGTAAGCGAGTGACCGTCTTGCTATAGGGTTGTTGCCCCAGCATTTCCACTAGGGCTGAGCTTAGCTTGACGGTCTCTCCACGCACATCAATGCCGTCAAATAGGAAGCGGAGGCTAGTATCGTTGAGCATTTTCATGGGGCCGCAGTGTACCATTGGGAACACACAGCATAACTGGGTGTCAGCCGCATCCCAATCGGATTACTGTATGTCTGCCATTTATTTATCAGAGTCTCATCACCTCGATGCCGATGCCCGAGAGCGGGCCCTGCAGGCGCTGCATGACTACCTGTCAAAGAACTTACGTGCGAACGTGATAAGGCATGACGCCGAACTCGTATTCAGTGGAACGGGCTATTCAGGCACCGTCTCGTTAGACGAAGAAAAAGTTCACGGTGAGTTGAAACTGGGCCTCCTGATGAGGCCGATGAAGGGCACTATTACACGGGAAATAAAAGCGGTATTGGCGACCTACCTCGAGGGCAACTAAGCCCTCTAGGTAAGGGGTTTTAATTGCTGAGTGCTTTCACTCTCGCGTTCAAACGGCTTTTATGCCGCGCCGCCTTATTCTTTTTGATGATGCCCCGATTCGCCATTCGGTCAATCACAGGGACCGCTGAGTCGTAGGCTGCTTGCGCTTCTTGCGCATTGTCGGCATCGATTGCCGCGACGACTTGCTTAATTTTGGTGCGAACCAACGATCTCAAGCCGGCGTTATGTGCCCGACGCTTGTCATTTTGTCGAGCACGCTTTTGTGCTTGGGGGGAATTAGCCACCAGTAATCTCCAAGGGACTATCAAACGGGCGCGAATGATCAGAGATACACGATTCAATGTCAACTAGCAGGATCACGACAACGCGGCTAATAGGGCTTATTAACTGTTTACCACCCTAACCCGATCAGTAACCAGCCCAGCGCCGCAAAAGCGACCGAAGAGCCCGCCTGGTCTAAGCGAAACAGGGCGTAGCCATAGCTGATGGGGGGTAACAATAGAGTAACCATCCCCCAAGTAAATTCTGCGCGCCAGGATGTAATCATGAGCAGCACCCAGCTGACTAGCAAGCACGCGGCCCCTAGGGTCATTAAAAACGAACTTGAAGCTTCCATTTGTCCTCTCTGAAGGGTAGGTTGCGATGCGCCGCGAAGGGTACCAGAAAGCCGCAAGCAAGGGCACAATGACGTGGTGCTTGATCACAGGAATCGCATGACAGAGATCGAACCGCTGCACGACGATGATCCCTTCGCAGAGATCAGGCCTTATTCCAACCGTGAGGCCCCGGATATCCTGCGCCGATTGGCCCTCGATGCTGAGCTGATAGAGACCCTTGCCCAGTGGCGGCTGTCTCGGTTTAACCGTATTTGGCCTACCTTCGCCCAAGCGCTCGCGAGACTGTGGTTACAGAGGACCGTGCGTCGGTTGTCGTCAGTCGAAGATCTCCAAAACCTCATCGCGCCAGCCTTGTCGCGCATGATCAAAAAAACGTCCCGGTTCTCGGTCAGCGGTATTGAGCATCTCGACCTGACGCAGGCCCGAGTGTATCTGAGTAATCACCGCGATATTATTCTCGATGCTGCGTATGCGAATTACGCGTTGCATCGCATGGGGGCGCTGACGATGTCGCTTGCGATCGGCGACAACTTACTGGCTAAACAGTGGGTGGCCGACTTAATGCGTCTCAATAAAAGCTTTGTGGTGAAGCGAAATCTCGGCGGCCCTAGAGCGTTATTAGCGGCGACTAAGCTATTAGCGAGATTCATACGGCAGTCTGTCACCCAAGACCACAACCCCATTTGGATCGCGCAGCGCGAGGGGCGGGCAAAGGATGGCTGTGATGTGACAGAACCCGCGGTGATCAAAATGCTGACGCTGTCTCGGCGTCCGAATGAAACACGAGAGTCAGTGTTGAAAAGCCTCAATATTGTGCCGCTGGTTATCGCTTACGAGCTGGATCCCTGCGATGTATTAAAAGCAGCCGAGCTGTCTGCTGGGGCGACCTATACCAAGGCTGAATTTGAGGATGTGGCATCAATGTCCCTCGGAATTATGGGCCAAAAAGGCTGCGTACATCTGCATTTTGGAGATCCGCTTGACCCTGAGCTAGACGTCGCCGGTGTTGTGAGTGCTATTGATCAGCAGATGGTCGCCTACTATCGTTTGTATCGAACCAACGTCTGGGCTTGGGAGTGGCTTCATGGCCAGAAGGTGCCCGATTTTGTGACCTCTCATGAGGGGGACATTTCCGAGTCGGCGTTCCGGTTGCGGATAGAAGCCGCCCCGATGCAATACCGAGACCAAATATTGTCAATGTACGCCAACCCAGTCAGTCGCTTATTAAGCGAAACGGTCGCCACAGAGGGCGCTTAATGTGATCGATGAGGCGCTACAGGACGAGATCCGCGTGGCTTATCAGACGCTCACTGAAGCGCTGAAACTCAACCCGCGTTGGGGGCAGCGTCAAATGATCGCTGAGGTAGCTAATGCTTTGGGAGATCCCGAGGCTGACCCACCCATTGCAGTAGTAGAGGCGGGGACGGGTACCGGAAAAACCGTCGCTTACTTGGTGGCTGCCTTACCAATAGCGCGTAAGCGAGGGAAAAAAGTGGTGGTTGCTTCGGCCACGATTGCGCTTCAGGAGCAGCTGCTATTTCGCGATTTACCCGATGTGATGCGCAACAGTGGTCTTGAATATGAGGCAGCCCTTGCTAAAGGGCGAGGTCGTTATATCTGCCTCTTGAAGCTCGATCACCAACTTTCTGAACAGGTCATCGATCCGGTTATCCCACTCTACCCCGACGAATTTGCCGCGCCCGACAGGGCGTTAGCAGGGCCCATTTTTGATGAGATGGTAGGGGCGCTGGGCTCAGGTCGTTGGGATGGCGACTTCGATTCTTGGCCTGGCAGTCTGGATGCGGGGGTGAAGCGATTGGTGTCGACAGAACAAAGTCAATGTATTGGTCGCCGCTGTCCGCATGTGAGCCAATGCAGTTTTTTTCGTGCCCGTGAAGGCTTGGAAAATGCCGATATTGTGGTTACTAATCATGATTTAGTCCTGTCAGATTTGCGTCTTGGTGGCGGGGTGATCCTGCCGGCACCAGAGGATTGTTTTTATATTTTTGATGAGGGGCACCAGCTGCCCAGTAAATGTTTGAATCACTTTGCGCTCCGCTTTCACAGTGGCGCCACCGTGCAGGGTTTACGAGATAGCGGGCGGTGGGTAGAGAGCTCAAGCGCTGGCTGGATCAAGCGTGGACTGGATGAGCGAATCATGCCGACGCTGACGGCACTCTTTGAAGACCTGATTGAGCGCACCCTTCAGATCTCTGAGACCTTCTGGGCATTGTTTCCTGATGAGGTGGTGGAACGAGCGGAATATCGATTGCCTCATGGCCGAGTGCCTGCTGCGTTAGCCGAGCAGGCTGCCCTGTTTTTGGCGCAATGGGAGAAGTTGCACCGGGAGGCTAGTCGTCTAGAGGCAATGCTCGAAAATAGAACGAGCGAGGCGGCACTCGTGCCGGAGGCGCAAGGCGAGCCCGTCAGTGATCCCGATCTCGACTTGATTAATGCCCAAGGGATGGTGGCTCGCGCGGAACAACAAGTCGCGGTATGGAAAGCATTCGCTCAAGCGCCTAATACAGAGCAGCCTGGTGACGGCTGGGCGCGGTGGTGTCTGCATCGGGGCAATGTGCAATCGATAGAGTGTCAGGCCAGCCCAATACTGCCGGGAGAGCTCTTGAAGCACTCGCTCTGGGACCGGGTTGCTGGGGCGGTAGTGACGTCGGCAACCTTGGCCGCACTGGGTACTTTTGATCGCTTTAGAGAGCGGTCTGGGATACCGAGCTCTGCGAGATGGAAGCAAGTGGCGAGCCCCTTTGATCCCAAAAAAGCCATATTCTCGGTGCCGGCCATGACCACTGAGCCGAGCCAAGCAGACGCCCATACCGAGGAGCTCATCGCATTGATACCGGGGCTCATACGAGACGATTTCGGCGTCTTGCTGTTGTTCACGTCACGTCGTCAACTGGAGGCGGTATTGGCGGGTATCGCCGCTAACATCTCGCATCACCGATTGGTGCAAGACCAGTTGAGTAAAAATGCTCTGCTGACGGAGCATCGTCGTAACATCGATAGGGGCGAGCCTTCGGCGATATTTGGATTGGCGAGCTTTTTTGAAGGCATAGACTTACCGGGCGACTACTGCCGACATGTGGTGATTGCTAAGTTGCCCTTCGCCGTGCCTGACGACCCGATTTCTTCGGCGCACGCGGAACTACTCGATGCACAGGGTCGGGATCCCTTCATGGAAATCAATGTCCCGGATGCCGCACAGAAGTTGATTCAAGCGAGCGGCAGATTGCAACGTACTGAGGACGATGAAGGTCGCATTACGCTGCTTGACAAGCGCTTATTGAGTCGCCGTTATGGGCGAGTGATGTTGGATACACTGCCCGCCTTCACCTTTGAATTGGCAGGCAGAGCGTCACGGTAAACGGGGGGATTTTAAAAATGGCGTTACCCTCAGATGAGGTCGCGCGTAGTGAGATTGCAGCGCAACTGATTGAGCTGGAGGCTGGCTTAAGGCAATTGGGTTTGTGGTCTGATGAAGTGCGCTCACCGGAATCCTTGGTATCGGACCAACCCTTTGCTGTCGATGTGCTTGAGATGGAGCAATGGTTGCAGTATGTGTTTTTACCCACCCTGTATAGCCTATTACAACAGGATGCTCCCATGCCTGAGCAATGTGCTATCGCGCCTATGGCTGAAGAAACACTGGGTAAGAAGCCCATTGCTTGCAGAGCACTGATCGCCACGCTACGTGATCTTGATCGTCTTATTACAGAGACGCACTAACGCACCAAGACACTAATGCACTGGCGCACTAATCCGAATTAACAGGCAAAAAAAACCCCAGACACCTCTGGGGTCTTGATCAGGCAGCGATGGTTAGAACTGAACGCGTTTGGTAAAGCCGCCATCAACCACCACATTGGTGCCTGTTGTCCAAGCCGAGCGCGGGCTTGCTAAGAAAGCCACGGTGTCCGCTATTTCATAATTGTCGCCCATTCGTCCCATGGGAATATTGGCAACGGTCGCATCATAAAAATCCGTCATATGCGTTTTGATTTGCTCCCAAGCGCCGCCCTCAAAATAAACCGGTCCGGGACTCACAGAATTCACGCGGATACCGGATCCTGCGAGGGCTTGCGCTAAGTTGCTCGCATAATTGAGCAGTCCGGCTTTGATCGCGCCGTAAGGACTGGGGCCAGCGAAGGCTTCCACCGCCGCAGTGGTTGAAATCACCACAATGGCGCCTGCATCGGATTTTTCGAGATAGGGCTGGGTTAATTCTACGCCGCGCCACGTTCCCATCATGTCTGATTCAAAGTTGGCGCGCCAGCCCGCCTCGCCATTATCAGCGCCACCCGCAGAGACGTTGGGAACAAAGATATCGATGCCACCTAGCGTATCAGCACAGGCGCTGACCCACGCTTCCAGTGAGGCCGCGTCCGTAACGTCTACGACGCTTCCGCAAGCCTTGACGCCTTTACTGGTCAGTGAAGCGACCGTTTCATCAACCTCGGCCTGGTTGCGCGCACAGACGCCGACGTGGCATCCCTCATCCGCCAACGTTTCTGCAATGGCGCGACCAATGCCTTTGGTGGACCCAGTAATCAGAGCAACCTTATCTTTTAGTTGTAAATCCATTGTGTTTCTCCTTGGTAGTTAATGTCGTTATGCGGGACCGACTGAGGCGATCTTGTCTGCATCGAGGGCCATGAATTCTTGAAGTGCTTCACCCTTTGAGCACACCCAGGTTTCTAATGCGGTGACGCGCTTAAAGAAATGCCCCACGATGTATTCATCGGTGGTGGCGATGCCACCATGTAGCTGGATGGCCTCTTGCGTCACTTTTCTGCCTACAGCGGCCGATTTCACTTTGGCCGCGCGCGCAAAACGCCCTCGATCCGAGGCGTTGCGGTCCGCCGCGTCACAGGCGGCGTAGACGAGAGATCGAGTGAGTTCTGTTTGGATGAGCATATTAGCCATACGATGCTGCAACGCTTGAAACGAGGCGAGTGGCTGCCCAAATTGCTCCCGCTGTTTGGTGTAATCCACAGTCGTATCTAGCGCTGCCTGTGCTGCGCCTAGCGTTTCTGCGCTACTGACTACCATGGCGCACTCACGAAAGGCCGACAGCGCTTCTGCCGCCGCATCTCCCATCAGTAATATTTGGTCGTCGTTAATGGGGAGGTCAAAATGGCAATTAGCGCCTCCTTTTCCGTCATGCGTCGGAAAGGTCTCGCAGCTCAGGCCTGCTGCATCTTTTGCCACCAGCACCCAGGCGAGCCCGTTGCAGCTGTCAGCCAACACAGCAAAGTGCGTGGCGGATGCGCCGGCACTGATCCAGTATTTTTTCCCCTGCAAGTGCCAGCCAGATTCTGTTTGCGACAAGGTGGATGAAGGGGAAAGTCGGCTCTCCGCCGTCGGCTCATCAATGGCCGCTATGGCAATTAGATCGCCGGTGATGATGTCGGGTACGAGTGCGGCAGCTTGCTCACTCCGCATCAAAACTGAGCTCGCGACGGTGAGCGTATCGATTAAGGGTTCCGTGACGAGATATTGACCGCACAGCTCAGCAAGAATGGCGATTTCGCGTAGGCCAAAGTTCAGGCCGTCCATTGACTCTGGAAAGGGCATTGCCAGCCAACCCATCTCGGCAAACGCCTGCCATTTCTGTGGCAGGTTATAAATACCTTTGGCGATCTGATCACGGCGTTGATTAAAATCGGCGTTGTCACGCAAATATCGATCAGCGGTATCCCACAGCATTGTTTGTTCTTCGGTCATTGTCACGCTAGTACCTCAGAGCCCAAGCACGTGTTTCGCGATGATGCTGCGTTGAATTTCTGCTGTGCCGCCATAAATCGTGGTTGCGCGGCTGTTGATATATTCCGCCATGGTGGTCACTGATTCGCTGGCGGCAGCTGTGCTGCCATTGTAAGACGGCGCCAAAACTTCGCTTTGCCAAGGTATCGCGCTCTGGCCGGCGGCTTCAATGAGCAGCTCTGCACAGCATTGCCCCAGCTCGGTCCCCGACACTTTGACCAACGATGAAAGCGCGCCCGGATTATCTCCGGCAGTCAGGCTACCCTTAATACGCAGCTCGGTTTGTTCCAGTGCCATAACGTCAATCTGTGTCTCAGCAACGCGGTAGGCAAACGTGGGGTCGGTTGTCCCCCGACATGTCTCACTCGACATCATCTGCTGCATTTTGCTGAGTTGCTTCTTCAGGTCGATCGTAAAGTGTTGGCCGCCGCGCTCAAATTCGAGCAGCGATTTGGCGACAGTCCAGCCCTGATTTTCTTGTCCCAGTAGATTGGCGGAGGGAACTCGCACGTCCTCAAAGAAAACCTGACATTGTTCTATTTCACCATCGAGACTGGTGAAGGGTTTCACCGTAATGCCCGGCGTCGCCATATCGATCAACAAAAAACTGATGCCAGCTTGGGGTTTGACGGCCTTATCAGTGCGGACCAGACAAAAAATCCAGTCCGAGTAATGAGCCATGCTGGTCCAAATTTTGGTGCCATTGACGATAAAATCGTCGCCGTCATGGTCTGCCGTGGTTTTGAGAGAGGCCAGGTCTGATCCAGATCCGGGCTCGGAATAGCCCTGACACCAGACGTTTTCGCCCGAGATAATGCCGGGCAAAAAACGCTCTTTCTGGCTTGGCGTCCCAAAGTGCATCAGCATTGGTCCCAGCATTTGAATCCCCATCATCACTGGAGTGGGGGCATTAGCTTGCCGACATTCCTCCTGAAAAATATAGCG
>Ga0233394_1000330_pt1 | contig 16148 bp, 24 predicted proteins | sample 24DmetaG_FD_190481 | JGI IMG/M metagenome (GOLD analysis project Ga0233394, IMG submission 190481) | Seawater microbial communities from Monterey Bay, California, United States - 24D | ecosystem: Environmental > Aquatic > Marine > Coastal | place: USA: California | collected 2016-11-02 | reverse complement strand
TGTGTGGGATTTTCCTACCGCTACAGATACCAGAGGATTAATTATGTACAACTTTAATACTCAAAGATGGACAGTTGGTGGCACAGATGCTCAAGTTGTTGCTGGATTAGCGACTCAAGGAAGAACACTAGATTCACTAGATGCCCCATATCCTATACTTGATGATATGCCAGTATCACTAGATTCACCATTATTTATTGGAGGGCAGTTTGCACTTTGTGGAGCTTCTGGTAGTCATATAGTAGCTTTTAATTTAATACCTGATGACTGTACATTAACGACTAATGATTTAGAGTTTGGTATGTTTAGTGTGGCTACTTTGGCACAACCTATTATTGAAAATGGAAGTGCTGTTTTTCAAATAGCTTCAAGACAAACTATGTCATCATCAATAGACTTTATGCCCGTATCAGTTACAAGTAACGAAAATAGAGCAGACCTAAGAAGTGGTGGAAGGTATCATAGGTTAAGAACAATACCTACAGGAGCATGGACACACGCTATAGGATTTGACTTAACAGTAACACCTCAAGGACAAAGGTAATGGTAATGATTGCAAATCAAGGAAGCCAACAACAACAACTTAACTTAACTAATCCATTTGGTAATTTATCTGAAGACCCAGCAATACAGCAAGGGTTATTAGGTAACTGGGCATTTAACTTTGCAAATCAAGGTGACAATGGTGGTAGAAGTTATTTTGAGAATTTTAACAATTTTCCAAATAATCCTCAAACTGGTAGACCTGGTTTTATGCAAGGGTTTGGAGAAAAAATGTTATCAGCTTATGATAGTCATGTAAATACACCAAACCTAGAGGCAGACATACTATTCCAAGATACATTTATGGGTGGTAATGGTAATAAGAAACAAGACTTAGGTTGGGGCAATTTGCTAAATAATGGGTTGGTGGGATAATGGCAAAAAAAGGAATCATGTATCGCATACTACCTTTTAATGGATTATGGACTAATAGGGATGTATCAGAAGTCGTTAATGGGGTGATGAATGGTAAAATTAATGCAACAGGCACTGTTGAGATAACAAATGGCACTATTCAAACTTTAGTAGACGAGAGAATAGCAGTAGAGTCAGTTATTTTGTTTACAGCAAGAGCTAACGCAGAATTTGGGTTGCCTTATGTTAAAACAAAAAGAAAAGGTGAGGCAGTAATAGGTTACGAGGGAACAGTACCAGCAACATTTGATTATGTTGTACTTGGATAAAAACTTTATAGGAGTAAGGATGAAATCACAGTTATTTGTAGTACCGCCACAGTTAGTACATAAATATTGGCACATGGCAGAGCCACACTTGAAGTTAGCAATAGAAAAAGGAAATGGAGAGTTTGACCTTAACGAATTAAGATATGTATGCAGCAGAGGAGAGCAACAGTTGTTGATGGTAATGAGGGATGACAAATGTCATTGTGCGTTAACAACAATACAGTATAACTTTCCTAGATTTAGACAGATGTATATATCTTATATAGGTGGTAAGAATACAAAGGATGGATGGCAACAGTTTTTAGATTGGACACAGAATCAAGGATGCGACAGAGTAACAGGCAGTGCAGTAACAGAATCAGTAGCTAAATTATGGGCAAAGATGTATGGCTTTACAAGTAAATATATAACAGTAGAACTTAAACTTAACAAGGAACAAAATGATACTTAAATTAAAAGTGTGGTTACTTAAAAAACTGCTTAACGATGTATCTAAGCATGGACATGATGGTGATGTTTACTTAGCTCACATAAATAAATTTGAAGATAAGCTACTCAAGACTGTAGGTGGTGAGGGAAGTATAAATCCTGACACTGGCTTAGTTCAGTATAAGGGTGGTGGTGGAGGTGGTAACTCACAAACAACAAATGACTTAGACCCTAACGTAGTTCCTTATGTAAGAGATGCTTTATCAGAGCAACAAAAGTTATATAGAGAAGGTGCGCCAGAGTATTATGGCGACCAAACATACCTAGATCCTAATTCACAACAGCAACAAGCTATTGACATGATGACTGCTAACGCTAATGTTAATAACCCTATGCTACAAAATGCTACAAACCTTAACAACCAGATGATACAGGGTGACTTCTTACAGAACAACCCTAACTTTGATGCTGTAATGAATACTGCTGGTAGGAAAGCAACTGACTTATATAACACAGCAACACAAGGCACGATGTCAGATGTAAGCAAAGCTGGTCGTTATGGTTCAGATGCTCATGCAAGATTACAAGCTGGTAATGCTGGTAAGTTAGCAACATCATTGGCTGACACCGCTGGACAGTACGCTTATCAAAATTATTCTGCCGAAAGAGCTAATCAGAATCAAGCTATGCAAAATGCTGGTAATATTGCTAACAACCAAAACATAGGTGCAAATAACCTAATGAACGCTGGTAATATACAAGCTGGATTTGACCAAACACAACTAAATGCAGATATTGCAAGACATGATTATGGTCAGAACGCTCAACAACAACATTTATCTAATTACACTAACGCTGTATGGGGCGCACCAGGGGGTAGCACATCTACAACATCTAATAGCGGAGGTGGCAAATAATGGCTTTAAATTGGAAAATGTTTCTTTCGCCTGAAATGAAAGCAACTTTTGATGTAGCATCAGGAGAAAAGGGTATTGATGAGGCTCTTGTAGATTATGGTACAGGTCAAGCATTGAGTTTCGGAGTTGATTCTGGTGCAGATGCGTTACATGGTGCTACAGACAATGTAGATGCAGCTACCCAACAATTTGCTGATGCTGGTATGGTTAGTCCAGGGCAAACAGATGCTCTTGGTAATGCTTCACAAGAACAGCTATATAATGATGCTATAAACATTCCTACAACACCACAGTACCCACAACAACCTACAATAGCAAATTCAGGATTGCAAGATTCAGGAATAGTTGGTCAAGGAGGGCAGGTTAAGCTAGGTGATAATGCACTAAACCCTACAATACCAAAACAAGGTATAGATATAACTAACAGCCAACCAACTGGTGTTCAGTATGATGACAACGCTTACCAAAGCATAAATACACCAGTAGGAGAGTCACCATATTATGGGATTGATGGATATACTGACAGTGGCTTACCTCCAGTAGAAACACCTGAAGAAGCTCCCGGAACATTCTTAGGTTTGGAAGGTAAAGACTATACTAAGATGGGTATGCAAGGTGTATTGGCAGCAGGAGTAAGTGCAGCACAACCAACACCAGTACAACCATCAAAAGCACCAGCTGGGCCTGGAATGACTAAGGGTAGCCCAATACCAATGCCACAAGGTGGTATGCAAGGTGTTAATTCAATGGTTAACCCAGTACAACCATTAAACTCAATGCAGATGACACAAGCACAAGGCTTAATTAGCCCATTTCAACGAGATAGATATAGAAGAGGACAATACTAATGGCAAGTTACTTAAAGGACATATTTGGTACAGGGACAAACATATTTGGTCAAAGTGCTGGAGGAGAAACAGACTTACTTGTTAAAAATGGTTTGTTATCACAAGAACAAGTAGAAAAAGCACAAAACGCATCATTAATTAGTGGTTTAATTGGGACAGGTTTATCTTATGCAGCTCAACCTAAAAACCAAGACTATGGCTCATTTGTACCTTACTTAGCTAAAGGCTTTCAACAAGGTATGGAACAAGCTAAACAACCATTTACTGACTTAAGAAGCACTGCTAACTCTGCTATGAAGATGGAAGACTATGCACTACAGAAACAAACAAGAGAAAGAAGTGCTAGATCACGAGCTTTAATGGATAAAATCAGAAACCCTGATGGAACTATTAACGTGGAAGTGTTAAAACAGTTAAGAGCAGAAGATCCTAAAGCGTTCTTACAATACCAAGAGCTTGAGCTTAACGATGCTAAGATTGATAAGTTATACTCTGAAGCAGAAGAAAACAGAGCTACTGGTGATGGCGGATTAGATATGGAAACTATCTTAAAAAATGCTGACAAATATGAAAATGGTGACATCAATAGATTTGTAGCTACTGGTGACCCAAGCCAATTAAACTCAATTAAAAAAAGTGAAGATATAGCTAATATTCAAAAAGAGTATTCAAGGCAAAAAAACGAGTATGGTGAAGCTCAAGCAAATGAATACCTTGCCTCTGTAATGGGTAATAGTCAAACTAGTCAGGGTTTTGGTTCATTGACAGAGAGAGAGGGGTATAGAGTACAAGCTAAACCAGCTGTGCAAGATGCTAACTATAATTACACAGATGCAAATGGTGTAACTAGAACCCCTGTCATCTTTGACACAACACAACCTCAAAAAGTAATTACCGAAATGAGGAAACTAAAACCATCAGTAGATAAAGCATTTAAATCTAATCAGTTACTATTAAGAAACGCAAGAAATGGTATTAGAAGATTATTAGCTACTGGTTCGTTAGGTAGGATTACAGGTGTTGTTGGTAGGTTTCCTAGTATTGATGGAACACCCGCTGCTGATGCTGAAAATGAACTAAAAGGAATTAAAGAGAAAGAATTTCTAAACAACTACCAACGCATTAAAGCAGCAGGTGGTGGTTTTGGTTCATTGACAGAGAAAGAGGGTGAAAGACTAGAAAACATGAGAGCTGTGTTAAGTCAAACACAAAGTCCAGAGCAAATGGAAAGGACTTTAATTAGACTTGAAAAAGAACTAGCTAAATATGAAGAGCTTGATAGAGAAGAATACTATCAAACCTATGGCGATAAGGATAAGTTTGAACTTAACGCATTAACACAATACGAATCATCTACTCCTAATGCTGATAGCTTAGGTTTGTCAGGCGGTAGTGGCATAGCAAGTGATGCAGAAGTAGATGCAATTTTAGGACTATAATATGGCGACTAAAGATCAGTTAAAGACATGGATAGTAGAAAACCAAGATAAACAAGGCAAAGAGGGCAAAGATGGACAAGATTTTGAAAAGGTTAAAAACAAGTACTTATCACTTAGAGGTAAGACTAGTCGTGCTGAAGAAGATGTTAAAACAGGTGATTATAGTCTGGGTGCAGAAAGGGCAAGAACTGCTGCACAAGGTCTTACATTTGGCTTTGCAGATGAAATTGAAGCTGGTGCAAGGTCTTTATTCTCTGATAGCAAATATAAAGACATTAGGGATGAAATTAGGCAAAACACTAGGGACTATCGTACAGACAATCCGGGCGAAGCGTTAGCATTAGAAATGGCAGGTGGTGTTGTTATTCCAGGTGGGATAGCAAGAACTGCTTTTAAAACTGCTATAAAAACAGGTGCTAAAAAGGGTATGCCTTTTAAGGTAGGTGATGCTATTAACAAAACCAATAACGCCAATGCAGTTACTTTAAAACAAGCCGCTGGAGTAAACGCTGGCTTGGGTGGAGCTTATGGTTTAGGTACAAGTGAGTCAGATAAGGTATCAGGAATGGCTGCAGATACTGCATTAGGTGCAACTATTGGTGGCGTAGCAGGTAGTGCTATTCATGGCATAGGAAGACAGTTTAAACCTCTTGTTAACGAATACTCTAGGCAGTTAGCCAGAAAAGCGGTTGCAAGAGATGAATTGTTTAAAAAGTTAGGTCGTGATGATTTAGATCCGGGATTTGTAACTAAAGGTACTGCTGAGGGTGGTTTCTCTGATAGCTTTGAAAAGCAATTAGGCAATGTGTTTAGTTTTATTAAGGAAGGCAAAAATAGCACATTAAAAGGTTATAATGCTAACGTAGCTAGAAAGATATTAGCAGTAAGCACAAAAGACCTAAACTCTACAGATAGAATTATTTTAAAAAAACAGATGAATCTTGCAAAAGATAACGCAGAAAGATCTGAAATATTAGAAAGAGCATTTAATAAAAACTATGACGAAGCATTTAAAGGTTTAAGTTTTAGACCAGATACTCCATATAACGATGCAATAGATAAATGGCTTGTTAAATCTTTAGCTAACAAATCTCCAGAAGAAAAAAAATACTTACAACAAAGTTATGACTTACTTAAAACTAGGGTAGCATCGTTAAAGAAAAATGGTCGTGGAAAAGAGAATGGTGGCAATATTAATGAAATAATTAGAGAATTACAAGCATCAACAACACAAGCCTCAAAAGGCATTATGAACAACGTAAATAGAAGGTTACAGGTTGCAGATGAAACTAAAGAGTTACAATCAATATTTAAAAAGGCAGTAGAAAGACAAAGTCCTAAAGCCGCAAAGCTGTTAGAAAGCACTAAAGCTGCATATAATCTTAAACTAGCTTTTAACAAGTCAGCTGGAGACCAAAGTGGTTTAGGTATTATAACTCCTAAAAAGGCTAGAAAAGAGTTTGTTGATAGAGGGTTTAATATTAACGCTAAAAATAGAAATAAAGCACAAGCTACATCTAGGGCTGGTGATAATATAGCTAAAGAAGCTGATGAATATAGCTTGGAAACTATTGGTAGAATTAATCCTGACTCAGGCACTGCGGGTGCTATTGCATCTACAGGGTCTATTCTTGGTATTGGTGGCCTTATTGGTGGTGGTGCAATATTAGCTCCAGCAGTATTAGGTGTAATTGCAGCAGTTGGTGCTAAGGCATTTCAATACTCACCTTCAATGATCAGAAGATTTAATAAAATGATTGCTAAAAAAGACTACCGACAAGCAGCAGATATGTTAGAAAAGTATGGCACTGGTAGTGGTTTAGCAGGCACTGAAATAAACCAACTTGTAAACGAGTTAAGACAAGGCAGGTAAGGGGTAGGGAGTTTTAACTTTATAGGAACTATTTTTATGGAAGCATTATGGACAGTATCAGCACCAGCATGGCAGTGGCTACTCGGAGGCGTTGTAGCATTGTGGGTCTGGGAAACATGGCTAGAACACGTTTGGTACAAATTTAAACACTGGGTGACTAATCATCCCCATAAGAAGTAATGACAATAGTTACACTATTATATCTTAGTGGAGCTGTAACAGGTACAGTGATAGGGGAAGCATATAAACCCCTATCCCTACCTTTTCATGATAAAGATTGCTATACACACACTAAAACAACAAAGGAATATAACTTTGAGATTAAGGATTATATTGAGAACTCAGTAACGGAGGAAACTTGCACTTGGAAACCACGAAACAAACATTAATATCCATCATCGCATTAGCGACTGCTTTTGTAGGTGGAGATTATCTTGATACAGTAGAACCAACATTGCATACTCATGTTATAACGGAAGAATGTACAGTGGTGAGACAGATAGAAAAAGAGCTGTAAATAGCAATTAGACAAAAAAATAACCCCCTTGTAAGTAGTTGATTACAAAGGGGTTTTTTTATGGGTTTTTAGGCTCTAAGCTCATATAAGGCTCTGTGTTGATTTTGGGTAGGCTACCCTACGCTGGAAGATTTAAATCGCTCCTAGAGCCTCAAATAATTAGTAATTCCAAGCAAATAAATCGTTAATGCTGTAAAGTTCATTGCAATAAGTGCCTTATCTCTCCACACAAACGATATATATATCCACCCTACTGTAGGCAGTACCGCTATAAATAGATTTGCTGGATAGATATTAGCAGCAGTAAGTATCATGGATAAGATGATAAATACAGAGCTTATCCACTTTACACAATTTAAAGTCTTATGTGATTTCACAAGACCCACCAGTACAAGCTAGAGTCTGAGAAGATTCAGTATTATCTTCTTCCTCTAACATCTCGTCAAACTCAATTAACTGTGGTGTTTCTGCTAACGCCTTTCTAAACTCATCCTTACTAATGTCCTGATATGGTGCTTGAACATAGCTATGATCCGAGTGAGGTAAGAAACTAATCCCGGAAATCTCATCAAAGTATTTATACACCCATGCACCTACCTCTAACCATTCATGCTCCCTGACGTTAATAGTTACAGATGGTTTATGTTCACACCAATGCCTTTGATAGATTAACCAAGTTTCAAGTTCTTCAAGAGCAGTTCTATCGTTGCGTGTAATGCTTCCTCTAGGACTCTTAATAGGAAAACTAAAGACTGCGGTGCTGTCAGGACGATATGCTTCATCTTCAACAGTGACTCCCTTCCCTTTAAGGAACTCATAAAGAGTGTCTTTCTTATCAATTCTAACAGTCCGAATGTAATAATCACTATGTCTACTATGAATACCACTAGCGGAGTCAACAAGCTGACTAACAGTACCACTAGGCTTAACGCAAGTAATACTAGCAGACTCTGGAACTTCAAGGAGCTTGGCATACTTTTTGTTTGTTTTTCTTGCTTCATCTCTTAACTCCTCTAAAAATGTAGGATCTGGATTTGACATCATTTTGCTATCCATAATCCCTGTTAATGAAACACCTAACAATCTTTCTTCAGTTGTATTCTTATGCCATTCAGCAGATAAGAATTGAAACTTGTCTAAAGTAGATTGAAAAGTACCTAGTATTGTTGCTAACCTTACTTTTTCAAGTAATGATTCTTTAGTATCATTAGCTCTAACGACTACCTCTGTTAGGTTACAGAATTGCTTATCACGCAAAATTATCTCGCTGCAAGGGTTCGTCCCGTAGTTTAAAGAGTCATCCCGTCTATCCCATTTAGAAGCTTGTTTCTGAGATGCTACTCTGTTAAAGATACCACGCTCACCTGACTTAGACTTTACTAACGATAGCCACTCTTCCATAAATACTTCCATGTCAGGTTTTTCTGTATAAGCTACAGAGTTATTTGCTAAACCTCTATGTGGATTGTCATTATACCAAGCACCTATCTTAGCCTCTCTCATTCGTTTATCAGTAAGATTAGATAATGATATAAGAGCTGATCGTCTAACTCCTCCAACTACTACAATCTCACCAATCATACAAGTAATGTCATGTACTTCTAATGATGTTAGCTTACGACCTCTAGCGTTAATGAATGTATCAGTAACAAAATCAAACAGTCTCTTTAATGGCTCAAACCCTGATGCTCTACCTCCAAATGTTTTTAGCCTAGCACCTGCGGGTCTAACACGAGAGTAGTCAATGGTCGGTATGTCACCCTCCCATAAACTAGATAGAAGTTTTTTAAACGCTTTCGCCCACCCAAGTTTGCTGTCGCCAACAACAATAGTATCATCACAAGGATTAATACTTTCTGGTATCTGTGGTAGTTTATCAATCTCTTGTCTTTCACAACTAAATCCAACTCCTGTTCCGTTCATTAGAATGTATAGTGCTTCACTAAAAGCTCTCTTGTTATTCATAGCCAAGTAGCTACAGTTATACGCAGATATGTTATCACGCTCACAAGCCTCACCTGCTGTCATTAACAATCTCATAGATGGCATTACTTCTAGGTTTAATACTGCATTATGAATCCTATCTATATCTTTACCTAGTTTTGGTTGATGTTTCTTAATAAAATCTGTTAGCCTTGTTACTGTTTCTTCAAATGTTTCTCTTCTTTTTAGTTCTGGTATGTATCTAGCATAGCGTGATACATGAATGAATCTCTGATAATTGTCCATTTATTCTCCTTTCGTTAAGATAAGTCGGTTATGTAAGATTTGTATCTGCCGTTCTTTTCTTTCTTCCAGCCTTCAACAAGAAGAACCCAATCTGCATCTCGTAAGTGAGGTGTATATTCAGATTCTTCTATCTTTTTAATCCGAGCGTTTACATTGCTATACGATGTTACCTGTAAAGCGTGTGTCTCTCCAGTAATTGATATACCTAATATATCAAAGTTCCAGAGGTCTTGCCTTTTAAAAGCATGAGCGTTCCATCTTTCAACTATCTTTACTAGAACATAGTCACCTGACTCTCTCATGCGTTTTAAGGTTCTTTGTGTAGGAGATGTTTTAGCCATTAAGCATCTCCAATATCATCAACAAACCTGTCAGGGTCATTGGTTTTAGGTAATACATTGCCATACCCATCTTCTCTTACAACATCTTCTTTACGTTTAACGATGTCTTTCTTTATTGTTTCAAACTGATCTTCAGTTGGATGCCCAGCAAAGATAGCGTTCCATGCTTTTTCCATCTCTTCGTCAGTAATATCTTGCTTACGTCTTCCGCTGCCTTTTCCCATTATTGTGCCTCCGTAAATTTAGGTTTCTGAACTCCTACGAATCCGCAGGACTGTTTGTCTGTTGGCTCAAAGTCAAATGATGAATCACTGTTATGGCCTATTGGCATATAAAGGTATTCTTCTAATTGACACATCATAATTTTAGCGCCTTGTGTTGCACAGTTCATATTGTAATAATCTAAAGCATGGTCGCAGTTGACAAAGTTAGATACATAGACTAAATCATTATATGAATCTGTGTAAGATACTGCCATTACAAAATTGCCTACCCCTACCTTACTACCTTTTTCTTCTGCTATTATTGCTGAAGCAAACACACCATAAAGAGCTATTAGTAATGCTACTACTACAAGCTGTATTATGAATGTATTAGATAGTTTTTTCCACTGCCTAAACCTTTTAAGCTTCCTTGCTTTTGCTGCCTTTTGTTTTATCTTCCATATCTTTATTCTTTCTTGCTCCCTTTTATAATTCATGAAAGCCTTATTCTTGTAACCTAAATAGCTCATTTTATGTCCTCCAATTCTATTAAAAGTTTAACAGTGTGTATTGCCTTGTATAAGTCTTCTACACCTCCCTTATCTTTATATCTAGTAATATACTTAATTGCATTACCTTGTAAGTAAGATAGCTTGTTACGTTCTGAATACACCGCTGGTTGTATTTCTAACTTACTATAATGGTCTCCACCCACCTGATCTTTAAGTGGATTCTTTACTTCAAAATCAATCGATGTCAAAATTTAATTCCTCCTTCATTCGTTCATGTAATTCACGTTGAGTTCCATACCTTTCTTCCCACATCTTTTTACCTATAGTATGAATACCCATACGCCCTTGATGATGGTAATGACAAAGAGGTATCATCTCTTCATCTTTCATGCCTAGTCCAGTCTTATCTCTAATATGATGAATGTTACAAGGAGGTAAATCATCTACCCCCTCATACCACCTACATACCACACAACCAAACTCTACCATCTTTTGCATTTTAAGTTTGTTTGCTTTCTTCATTATACTATCTTACCTATCCATTTACCATCTTTAATAACCATAGGATGTATTCTAGGTTGTCCATCTACAATCACAATGGATGACATAATGAATCTGTCTTTAAAGTTTTTAGCATAACTAAAGGCCATTGAATCTTGGTTAGTTAAGCATCCTGTTTGTGCGCCCCATACTAATTTATCAGGATTGCTAAAGTATTGAATACTAGCTTTACTATGGTAATGTCCCTGAACTGTGTGCATACCATACTTCTGAGCCACACTTAATACATTAGCTGACATACCATGAGTAAAGAAACACCTAGAACCATCATTAAGAGTAATGGTTAAGTCTTGCACCCACTTCCAACCCTTACCTACACCTAAGAACTCGTTGTAGTGTTTAAGATAAGCCTTTGGTAAACCATACTTTAATGCTCGTCTATATACTAACGATGAATGATTAGAATCAACTAACGTCATATCAGGAAATATCTTTTCTAATTCCTTAACGTGAACCTTAGACATTTTTAACTCATCTCCAGCACTAGGTAAGTCTGGATCATTATCGTGCATACTAATTGCGTGTTGATCTAACTCATCACCTATATTTACTACTAGGTCAAAACCTTTGTACTTTTTCTTTAACGCTCTAAGAAATGCCATAGAGTCTTTGTGATGATACGGAATGTGCATATCACCTATTACCATAACTTTTTTATACTGCATAGTTTTCCTCCTTATAGTTGTTTATACGTTCTCCTATCCATCTCATTACAGGTACTGCCATACTATTACCCATAGCTTTATACCTATGCCCATCAGGACAATTCTCTTTAATGTTAGTGTAGTTGTCAGGAAATCCTTGCAACCTTTCACACTCAACAGGCGTTAACTTTCTTACTGCCATTTGATTTGAAACTGCTACTTGATTATCTCCCATGTTAGCTCTTATGGTAGGAGACTTTTCTTCAGTAAACCTAGATGGATTACCCTCCCTCTTTGCAATACCTGGTTCAAACCCATGTGCTATGCCATGAACTCCTGTAGCATTTAATGTGTACATAGGTGTTTTTTCAGTGTACCCATCTCCATTACCTCCGTTAAGAGGCTGTCTTCCTATAGTGTTTTCAGCTAATGCAAAAGGTTCGTTTATTACAGGGACATGACCTCCACCACTTCCCATAGCATTAGTTAATGTGGGTGATTCATTTTCAGAAACTGCAGCGTTTGGATGCTGACCTCCTAACACAAATGGAATATTACCGCCACCTGCACCCCATGTTGATGTTACTGTTTGACAAGTTTCACCCATTTCTTTAACACGACTATCAGATGGATGGTTCTCAAAGACTTCAACAATAGCTTTACTGGCTAAACTATCAGAGTTTAATCCTTTATAATCCCTAGCTAACAAAGCATCTGTTTTCTCTGGTATCATGTTAAAACCATCAGCTCTTGAATAGTCATTGCTTGTTGTCTCTAAACAGTGAGCTATTGTAGGGATCATTTTCGATGAAGTTTTGTTTAGTCCATCTGTTCCCATGTCTTTGTGGTCTCTTGCTGCGAGTGGGCCACTTGTATCAATGCCAAGCGAAGAGTCTCTGGGAGTGTCTTTCCTCTTTTTTCTGCTCTCCTCAATATGCCTTGACAAGCTTTCTGGCTCAAATAATACTTCTGCGGTAGGACTCCAGTCTCCAAGATGTCCGACAACAAAGACTCTTCTCCTTCGCTGTGGGACTCCGAAGTTCTGAGCGTCAAGCACCCTGTATGATGCACCATACCCGAGTTCAGCCACCGCCCCGAGGAAGGAGCCAAAGTCTCGTCCTTTGTTACTACTGAGGACACCTGGCACGTTTTCCCAAACGAACCACTTGGGTCTAAACTTATCAAGAATTGCACAAAATGTGAGGGCAAGATTCCCTCTTGGGTCTTCCATTCCTTTTCTGAGTCCAGCGACTGAGAATGATTGACATGGTGTTCCCCCAACGACAAGGTCAACTGATCTTTTTCCAAAATTCCACTCCTTATAGTTATTCATATCCCCTAAGTTAGGCACATTGGGATAATGGTGCTGTAATACTTCTGATGGAAACTTCTCTATCTCACTAAAACCTAGAGGATTCCACCCTAATCCTTTCCATGCTACAGATGCAGCTTCAACTCCACTGCATACAGATAAATAGTTCATTAATAATCTCCTTTAAAATTAAAACCTAACCCTGATGCAAACCTTTCTACTTTAGATGAATACTCTACAAACTCTTTAATCGTTAGTTTAGATGTAGATGGGACTACTGTCATTTCATCACCTAACATTTCTTGTTTGTAAGATAGAAACTTATACTTCATAAGCTCGTGCATCTCTCCCTCATCATAACCAAGAAAACTTCCTAACTCCTTTATTATCTTCCAGTATCTTTTGTTTTGATCTGCACTTCTACTAAATGAAAAAGGCTTTATTTCTACTTCCCAAGCTTTACTAAAATCTAACTCACCACAAAGACTTTCTATTTGTTCCACGTCCTTTTTTGATCTCAGAATCAATTTTTTCATAGTGTTTACTCCTGTATGTTTGTCCATCATTAGATGTAGCTTTAAACTCTACATCATCCCCAAAAGTCTTCTTTACTTCTTTAATAAAGTCTTTAATCATCATTACCATGTCTCTGTATAAGAGAACGTCTCAGGCTTAAAACCAAATCCCCAACGAGTCTCTATACCTCTCCCATGTCTTTGTTTTAATAAGTACACACTACATGGTGGTTGATTCATTAACTCTGTATCTAAACTACCATTTAGCACCTCTTCTTCTCTTGCTTTATTACGATGAATAGAGAATACATTGTCAACTAGGTTAGTTAAATTTGCAGAACCTGCAACATCAAACTTATTTGCCCAGTCATTCTCGTTAGCGGTCTTTCTACTGTGTGCTACTAGAAATATATGTATGTCTAAGTCTCTAGCTGCAACTGATAGCTTATTAGCAAAAGACTTTTGTTTATTTAAATCATCTTCATTAATACCACACTTCATTAACGAGTCTATGACCATCAGTTTAACACCAAGCTTTTCAGCACAGTAATAAATTACTTCAAGGACTTTTTCAGCTGAAGTTTCTCCTTGTGGGTCATACAAGAATAAGTTATTATCTAACTTACCTAAAAAGTCTTTAATGTAATCACTGTTAGGTAAAGCCTCACCTGTTTGCTGACACATCCTACCTAGTGTGGCCTTAGGTAACATCTCAAAAGAAGCAATCATAGTCTTCTCTTGTTTCATTAGATGTAACATAACAAAGTTTAAAAATGCCGATTTGCCATGCCCGGAAAATCCAGTGTACAAAGAAATTTCCCCCATACGAACTTTATAGTCAGCAGCAGTTTTAGGAAATGGTAACTCTAATCCTCCTGTTAAGTCATCAGAAAAGTATTTCTCTACCTGATCTATATACTCGGTAGGTTTTTTAATTTTAAGATGCTCACCTGAATCTCTAGTCTCCATATAACCTGAAACTTCTCTATCAGTAATGAGAATGTCCTCTAATGTCTGTGCTGTCACCTAACACCTCTCTTTTTCCACTGACCATCTACTTGCACATACTTAGTTACTATTGCATCTATACTTCTTGCTTTCAAATAAGACCTAGCTTTAAACGCACCCATTGCCCAAGGCGTTACTAGATAGTCTTTAACTCCTCCTGATACTTTATATACTGTCATTTTATTCTCCTATAATGGTGGATAGTGTAGGAATCGAACCTACTCACCCAGAGGGAATGGATTTACAGTCCATCGCAACTCTCCTACTTTGCCGACTATCCTTTAATGGTGGAGTAGGTGAGAATCGAACTCACGTCCAGTATGCTAAATTAATTTTACACACTGTCGAAACCAAAGCTACCCCTATTTTGTTTTAGCATAAGCATCTCTTACATTGCTTACTGCTTTTAATAATCTATCATGATCTTTATCGTTAAGTGGTTTATTATTTCTAATATCTGCACTTGCTAGACCAATAATTAATACTTCATCTCTAATCATCTTTAATACCGCAAAAGGATTAAAGCTATGTTTCTCTGCTTGATATAGTTTGTTATCAGGCAGTATGTCTTTCCAGTCCAAACCAACCGACTCTAAAATAGATTTAACATCACAACCAGCAAAACAATTCAGTAGGATGCGATTTTCATCTCCCTCTTTTATTCCTAGTGATGCACTCTTATCTTCGTGTGCAGGGCAACGACACGAATACTGTCCATTGCCCGTTTCACGAACTCCATCAAAGTGGTTTAAGACCTCTTGTATTAGAATGGTACGTCATCCCCCTCTACTCTAGCATTATTCCTGTTAGCCTCAGAAGATTGAACTTGTGGTTCAGATAACCTACCACTTAAGAATTTTACTCCTGACTTAGATTCCCTAATCCACGCAGCCATTCTCATTTCCTTACCACCCTCTAATGTTACTGTACCTGTGTAATCAGGTCTTGCTTCATTATCACCTTTCTCATTCTTAAACATTGCAAATGAGTTAGTGTTATCATATTGTTCAGCCATTTTTATTTGCTCCTTTTTTTAGTTGATTAATTAAGTCTTCTACTTCTATATCAAATTTCCTTACCTCATCTTCGATTTCAAGAATCATAATATTGTCTCTTAAAACCTTAACCCACTTCAACCTAAGTTCAGGTGGAAAGTCAGGATGGTAAGATGCAAAGTAAGCATACTCACTTTCAGTACAAGCAATCTGCCATTGAACTTGGTACTCATAGTTCTTTGGCATCTTTTCTGACAAAAGATTTTTAGCATGAGTGATATGCGTAGGACACTTAATCTCCAATACAGCATTTTCACCTCTAAGCAATCCATCAGGACTTGCACTTGTATTTACAATTTCAGGATGGTCAAAGCTACCACAGAGGGCAACCTCTTTTCCTGTAACTGCTTCAAACAAAGTTCTAGCATCAGGCTCACGCTCAACACCATCGTGCATAGCTTGGTTCATGAAATTAGGACTAGCAGATTTGCCAGTCAGTCTTTCAATAGCAAGTTCCATTCTGAGTCTAGTTTTATATGTTGACTCTCCATATTTAGTGACCCTCATAAGGTCTCCTAA
>Ga0233394_1000292_pt1 | contig 17126 bp, 25 predicted proteins | sample 24DmetaG_FD_190481 | JGI IMG/M metagenome (GOLD analysis project Ga0233394, IMG submission 190481) | Seawater microbial communities from Monterey Bay, California, United States - 24D | ecosystem: Environmental > Aquatic > Marine > Coastal | place: USA: California | collected 2016-11-02 | reverse complement strand
TTGAACTTGAGAATAATAATTAGATTCTAATTTAGGAAAAAAAATATAAAACAATATCTTTTTTGAAATGTGTTAAACATTTGAAAAAAAATAAAATCATATAATAGTATAAATATGTCCGCGGGTACAGCCCAGATTGTTGCCGTAGGTGCCCAGGATGTCCATTTGGTGGGAAATCCTGAGGTCTCATTTTTTAAGTCATCCTACAAACGCCACACAAACTTTGCCCAAAGTGTTGAAAAGCAAGTTATACAAGGGAATGTTAAAAATGGTGGTATGTCATCTATTCGTTTCGAGCGAAAGGGGGATTTGTTGAGTTATGTGTACATTGCTCCAATTAAGGGTGATGGAACATCTGCCAACTCTGTAATGGATTGGTCTACAGTAATTGATCAAGTCGAACTTTTGGTGGGGGGTCAAGTTGTGGACACCCAAGATTCTTACTTTACAGAGCGCATCGCTCCAGATGTTTTGGCTTCTACCCACTCTAAAGCTAAGAATGTTCTCTTTGGTCGTGGTAAATCAAGTTCTTTTTACCCATTGCGTTTCTTCCACTGTGAGAGCTACCATGCCTGTATTCCACTCGTTGCCCTTCAATATCATGATGTCGAGATGCGAATCAAGTGGTCTTCCAGTGCCGAAGACCACCGTTGGGAAGCATTTTCCAACTACATCTACTTGGACAACGACGAACGCAATATGGTTGCTTCCAAACCACATGACATCTTGTGCTTCCAAGTTCAAAGCGTCCTCGGTTCTCGTACTAAGATTCAAGAACTTGTATTTAACCACCCAGTTAAATTGATTGCTTCTTGTCCAAATGTTTCAGGTTCAGATGGTTCAGTGAATGTTTTGACAGCTGGAAACAAGGTGAAGTTGCAAGTGAATGGTGTTGATATTTCTGATTTTAAATTCGCTCATCCAAACTATTCCACTGTTCCATCCTATTATCACGTTCAGGACAAACTTTCCACAGATGAGGAACTCTTCCTTTACAGTTTCTGCTTGGACACAGCTAAAACTCAACCAACTGGTTCACTCAATTTCAGTCGTATCGATTCAGCTCGTTTGTTGTCATCTGACCAAATTTTCAATGAAAAAATTTACGCGATCAATTATAACATTTTACACATAGAAAAGGGTATGGGAGGCTTAATGTATGCCAACTAAACCTAAAAGATAATAAAACAATATACAATTTTACCATGCTTCAGAACAACTATGGTAAAAATGTTTTTATATAATAAATGTGGAAATACGTGATCCTTTTGGGGATTGTTTTTGTTTTAACTTATGACCCTAAATCCAAGCGAATTGAAAATTTTATTGAAAAACCCGTGGCTAAACCAAAAGATGAATACCAACACTATCAACAAGTTCAATTTGCTTCCCCTCAACCAGTGGAAGATATGGGATATAAAGCTAGTTTGGGTGCGATAGTTGCTTAAAAAACTAATGCTCTTAAAAAGTATAATGTTTACACGAGAGAATATTACACTTGTTGTCATTGCCTTATGTGTAATTTCAACCGTTTATCTATTCAAGGAGATGCGAGACCTTAAGAACGCACCACCCCAAGTAATGAGAGTTCCATACCCAGTTCAAATGTCTAAAGAGCGAATGGAGGCACCACCAGTCTCTCAAACACGACAAATTGAAGTGCATGAAGAAGAGGAAGAAGAAGAAGTTAAGGGAAGTTTGAGTTTGGAAGAAAATATCGAATAATAAAAAATGTGGTTATTATAACTTGCGACATCGCAATGAAGAAATATAAGTCTATAGCTATTCCTGTATCGTTTTCAGGTGATAAACCACGATTTCTTACAGTTAGGGACCGCCGTTTCAAAGAATGGATATTTGTCACAGGCGGGTGTCGAAAAAGAGAAATACCCAATCCCCTAAGATGTGCCCTTAGGGAATTAGAAGAGGAAACACGAGGAGTTGTTTCATTAAAACAATGTGACTATACAGAATATAAGTTTTCAGTCAAAGATGGTCAAGATGAACTTATTTATAATGTATATGTCTTTTTTGTTCCTTACAAGAGATGCGAACAAATTGAAATTATATCAAAATTTAATAATGAAAAAGTCAAAACAAACCAAAAGAAAATTGCCCGTCTTCCAATAAAGAAAACATTTGATGAAAATGATTATTTGAGTTGGGATACACTAGAAGAATTCAACAACAGGAAGAGATGGGATCTCATTGTTGATAATATAATAAAAAATCCAAAGTTTTATTCCTGTGTTTCTTCTCACTCTAGAAAAACATTCAGTATAAAGTAAGAATGTCATCACATTCAAAAAGCTTTATTTTGAAACAAATAAAAGATATACTCATTAAAAAACATGATTTTACAGAAGAAGCTGCACAATCATACATTGAAACCAACAAGGATAAGAAAGCGTATGAACTTTTGGTAATAAAAAGAGACCTTAAGAGAGGACAACAAGACGAGGAGGAAGAAAATGAAGATGTCTCAATTTCAACGAGATTAAAAAATTAAATCTATATTTTTATAAGTATCCATGTTCAGAACCTGGTGTTATAAAAATAAATTTAACAATGCCAGCTCTCTATCACATGTATTAATGGACAAAGGTGTCCTATCAATCCCATTTGATAGATTGGATGATTTCTACACAAAGTGTGTAGAGTGTATAAAAAGTGGTGAAAAGATTTATGTTGTGGAACAGAAGACACCTTTTTATAACTTTTTTGTTGATGTTGATTTTAAAGATGAAGAAGCATTAGGTTTGGAACAAATTAAAAATATTTCAAAAATAATTTGTGATAAAGTTAAATCATTGGGTGGAAAAGATTGTATTATTTCTGTTGCAGAACCAAAAAAAGTTCAAGATAATTTAATCAAAACAGGTATTCATCTTAATTGGTTTGGTTTTGTTGTGGATCAAGAGGGTGCTCTATCCCTGAGAGACCACATTGTTTCAACCCTTAAGACGGCATATGGGGGTCAGGATTGGAATGATATTATTGATGTGGCAGTCTATGGAAACCTTGAAAAACAGACAGCGGGAGCTGGTTTTAGAATGCCTTGGTCTCACAAGATGGGTAAGCATGATGCATGTGAAGGCAAAGGGTGTGAAGGTTGTGATAATGGAAAAGTCACACAATCCCCTTATCTCCCAGTTTATAAATACATTCATGGTCCATTGAGCATGATCCAAGAAGTTTCACAAGAACCCACAGTTCAAATGCTTAAATTGACAACAGTCAGGACTAACTGTGAAGCACCCGCAAGAATTAAACCTCTTTCAAAGGCTAAATCCAATTTTATAAAAGAAGGTGGTTTCACAAAGCATCAAACAAAAAATGAATTCATAGATAGTGAAATCCAAGCATACCTTGAGACTTTCATTCGTAGGAGTATGGAGGGACAACAGAATGCTCGTATTACAAAAATGTTTAAACACAAAAAATGTTATTTGATTTCTACAACCTCACATTATTGTGAAAACTTGGGTAGAGAACACAATTCTAATCATGTATGGTTCTTTTTGTCAAACAATTTAATCATGCAAAAGTGTTTCTGTGATTGTGAAACAAATAGAGGTAGGCGTTCAGGGTTTTGTAAAGATTTTACGGGAAGAAGACATGTTATTCCTGAAAAATTAGTTGAAAAGTTATATACAAAAGAGGACAATATACCAGAAAAAAGGGAAGTAAAAACACAAGTTGTTAAGAATGATGATATAAATGAACTCTTGGCACGGTTTATAAATAAAAACATGTATGGTCAAAAGGATGTAGAGGTCATAGGTGTTCTTAAAAAGGGAAAGAATTACACGGTCGAAACAACATCAATGTTTTGTGAAAAAGCAAACGAGGAACATGACTTTTGTATTCCTTTCAGCATTGAAAAAGATGTAATAAAGTGTGCTTGTCCCTGTAAATCAAAGAAATTTGCTCCCAGGGGGCACATCCTTTATTCTAAAATTGTAGATAAGCTTAATCCAGCAAAGAAAAAATAGCCATTTATTGTAATGATTAGTGTAGTTCTTATTGCATTTGTCGTGTATTTTACCATTAAAATGATAAAAAGAGATGTAGATGACTTTTCACATATCAAAGAAATTCAGAAGAAGATACATAAATATTCAGGAGTTAATCCAGACTACTATGAACAATATCTCGCAAATTTCAACTTAGCCAAACATACAATAAAAGATGTGAATCAATCAAAGGTATTTTTTCACCAGGCGATACAATACCTCGAGGAACTTTCTCTTTTTGGTGTTGCAGGGGATTTAGATATTCACGACGAGATGACATATTTAATACAAGAACTAGGATATAATTTTGAGAAGATGTTATTGAACTCAGCAATAAATAGCGGTGTCCGCTTTATTCCAGTGTATTTAAATGAGAAAATAACGGCTTAAAAACATCTTTAAATAACTATATAATGAGCCCTTCAACTGTAAAAACACGCGCAGGTCGTATTTCCAAGCCAATTGAAAGATTAGACCCAGAAGAAGACATTATAGATGATTTTACAGATGAAGAAGATTTTGATACAGAAGATGAATTTGATGGTGATTCGGACGAAGAAGAAGAAGAAGTTGAAGAAGAAGATGCAGATAACGAGGGTAATTTGAAGGATTTTGTTGTATATTCTGAAGACGAGGAAGACGATGATGATGAAGAATGCACTGACGACGAAGAAGATGATTATGAAACCGAAGAAGAGGAGGAATATGATTCAGAAGAGGAAACAGACGATGAGTGCGACGATTAAGCTTAAAAAGATAAAGTTATACTTATTAAATGGAGACGGAGATAGGTGTTCCAATTGAATACGATGCAGACAAGGATTTTAATAATAAAGTATTGTCTAGGGGAGATAAACAGGAACCATTTACAACGTCTATTTCACAATTGATTGATAATGAAAGAGATTATGTTCCACCAAACCCATTACCAGAAAGGTTACATGATGAGAGGGGACCCATTCCACAAAACCCAAGAGACTATAACGGACCACCACCCCAACAATATTATGAAGAACCGATGTATTATCAGCAACCACCACCACAACAACAACCGATAATATATCAGAATAACGATATGTTTTCATCTTTTGATAAAACTGTTTATATTGGTCTTTTCATCGCCGTTGTTTTAGGCTTCTTCATCGGGAGAAATAGCTCTCAACCCTTGATCATCAGACCAGGATGATTGACCTGTAAAATCACCAATTGGACCAGTTTCAACTTCTGAGAAATATGCGCGACCAACAACCAAAGGATCTGTAATTAAATCCTTACCCACATCCTGTGGCGTTACTGCTCTGTCTTGCCTTCGTGTATACACGGTGTATGTCAGAAGAATAATCCCACCAACAATACCAAGTGTTAATATATTAAAAAGAACACTCAATCTAATTAAGAAAAAAGCACATATCAAGATTATTATAAATAATGTTTGAAAGTTATCCATTATTTATAATAGCCAGTTATTTTTTTTGATTTTTTTAATTAATACTTACCTTACGCTTCTGTGATTTCACCTTCTTCCTTTTCCTTGTTTTCCTGTTCTTCCTTCCACTTCTTATCCGCTTCCTCCCGTTCCTTCTTGCGTTCTTCGATCTCAGCCGCAACAATCGCATCGGCTTCCTTCACCAATTCCTCCATTGGAGTATCTGGCTTTTCCTTTTGGAGGCGTTCCAATACCTCAGCTGGGTGGCTGACTGGAGCTTCATCTGGCTTGTTGTAATACTTACTGTGCTCATCACCTGGTTTGAGGAATGGCATCTTTTCACTTTGTTTGACAGCCATCATATCAGACTTACGATCCTCAAAGTGTCGCGCAGCCGCCAATTGGTTTTGCTTGTAACCATCCATAATCTCCTGAAGTTGATCATTGGTGTAATTCACATCCTCAATAGACGTGGGGTCTGGTGGGATGAGAAGCCATTGGTACATGTTGCAAACATAGATGTCAAATGTATTTTCTTCTTCCTGAAGCTTCTTGGCATGCTTAGCAGCTTCCTCTTGGGTTCCAAAGCACCCACGAATCTTAATTCCAAATTTATCATGCTTTTGTGGAGCTTCTGGTCCAATACAAGAAATACAAGCCCATTCTTGACCTGGAACAGTAATTGAATCACGAGTAAGAGAAGTCATTATAAAATACTATGAAATGACGTCTTTAAGTCAAAAATAAACCTGATAATGCTTTATAGTATGGATACTTTTAGTTGTAGGGTCATTTATCCATATCTTTTTATAACCCTCTAGAAGCTTTTCTACTCTTTTATCATCATAGAACCTTTCATATAAGGGGTTTATAAAAAATACCTTATGTATGTATTTTGTTTTATAAGGAAATGTATTTGAACATAAAACATGTGGTGTATAGGGACTATCAAATAATTTTGTTTTAATATATTCCTCTATATCTCCAAATAATTCTTTTGTTATTTTTTTATGAATATTATATCTTTCATAATCATCTAATTCCCTTTTTAACATTCTTGTGTTATAATTATTTTATTTTTTTTCATTATTTATCTCAGAAACAATGAAAGAAGATTTGAGAAAACAAAAATTATTGAAAAGAACAGAGATGGAACAAGAAACAGAAAATAAAAATTGTATTGAATGTGGTAAAGAATTAGAAAGGAGTGAATTATCATTAAAATATTTTTGTAGAGGGTGTTATGATGCCTTTTCTTCATGTCATATTAGAAGAAGAGAGGGCATTAATTGTATGAATTGTGATAGAGTAGGTGTTCATGGGTTTATTTGGAATAGATGTCAGCATGTTTGTTGTGTTCAGTGTTACAAAGATACACCACATCAAATAAAATTTGAAGTCCTAAGAGCAAAAAATCCAAATACAAGATGTGCCATCTGTGCTAAAACAGGTGTAAGAAATTGTGAGTACACTAAAAATGGGAGAAGACTATTCTAATGTTTTCAGACCAAAACCAGATTGTGCCTTTGGTAATCTAGTTCTTTCAATGCTTTCCCATTTTATTTCCGCAGAAAATCCAAAATTCCACAAAGATGTTTTTCTCTATGGAAGAGATAAATTTATTCAATCAATTCAAACTGTTGATATTGAAGAAGTTCCAGTTGGTAATGCAACTATTAATTCAGAAGATATGAAAATTCTTCATCTAAAATATTTGAATACAACTGAAGTCATGAATATAATGATAAGACCAACTGAATATTTAAAACAACACATTGACAAATATTATGAACAAGTAAAAGATTGTGTCGCAGGGTTTCATTGTAGAAGAGGACTTTCTTGTGAAGATTCAGCTCAATTTGGTTACTTTCCATTCGCAAACATGAAAGCTGTGGATGCCATGATACACGAAGCACTTCGTTTGGACGCCCCTGTTTACTTTTTGAGTGATTCAGTTTCTACAAAAGAATATATAAAATCAAGAGTTCCCAAAGCAGTGTGTCTTGATTTTAAAATTGGTTTTACCGCAGATGAACATTCACAATTTTGTGATGTTGAAGATGAAACAATGGATGCCAAATTAAATAGTTTTGTTGAATGGTTTTTGTTGTCTAAAATGCCTAGGGTCTACATGACAAATGGTGGAATAAATGGAAGAAATGTTGTTGAGTTTGTTGAAGAAGGTTTAACATCTACATATGGATATTCCGCAGCACTTTATGGGGGTAAAATTCCTTATTATGTTTTTAATGACGGTTACATATTTCAACCAGTTGCAGCAGATACTATTGAAAGACATGGTTTGAGATATAATTGGTCTGATATATTAACAAGAAAATTTATTTCATATTCCCTTTGGGGAGACAATAAAGTATATACATATGGAATGATTGAAAATGTAATCCTCGCAAGAAAATATTTTCCAATGTGGGTTGTTAGAATTCATTATAATGAAACAGTTCCCGAGGAAATAATAAAATGGTTAGGAAAACAACCAAATGTATATTTAGTGAAACATAGGGGTGCCGAAAAAAGAGCCGCAAATACACTTTGGAGATATAATGATTTATTTGTTGGAATAGATGATGATTATGGTTCAACAGTTATATTTAGAGATTGTGATTCAAGGTTGTCTGAAAGAGAAAAAATATTAGTTGAGGAATGGCTCAAATCAAACAAGGATTGTCACATCATTAGGGATCATCCTGGTCATACATGTCCCATTTTAGCTGGAACTTTTGGGGCTAGGAATAAATTATTAAAATATTTACCAAACAGTTTGAACCAACAAGATATTAATAAACCCCCATGTGAATTTGTTGAGGGCAAACATGTTTTCATTAATTACTTAACAAACATAACCCCCGAAACAGATAATTATATTGTGGATCAGCGTTTCCTTGCTTTTCTGTATCCATTAATTATTATGAAAGCATTCGTTCATTGTAGTGACAATAAATATGAACCTTTCGCGGAGGATATAGAAAAGGTTGAAACAGGATTTGTTGGAGAAGTTATATATACTGCCCCCAACGCTGCAAAATTATTTGGTGAGGATGAAAACACAGAATTTGTCAGAGAATATCAAACTCAAACATTGTAAATCTTGAGAATTTCTTCAACCGCGGGGTGTCTAACAATGTCTTCACCGTGCATCTCAACTCTTTCAATATATTTAAATTCACCATCATATTCTTTCATTCTTTGACTTAAATCCCATAGACCATTTGTTTTTTCACTAAGATCACTTTGTTCCAAATCACCAGAAATAACCATCTTTGAGTTTTCACCCAAACGGGTCATAACCATCTTAATTTGGTTAATTGTGCTGTTTTGCATTTCGTCAGCAATAATGAATGTATCATTAAATGTTCTACCTCTCATGTATCCCAAGGGAGCAATTTCAATGTATCTTTCCATTTTTGACATTGAAAAACTTTTTTCAAAAACATCATACATTGGTCTGACCCAAGGTTCCATTTTTTTATCAATATCACCAGGCAAGTAACCCATATCTTCGTCGGCTGCTACAATTGGTCGTGTTAAGATAATTCTTTGACACTTTCTTTCTTCCAATAATTCAATGGCCATCTCACAGGCCAACCTTGTCTTACCACACCCAGCTGGTCCAGTGGCAACAATGATTGGCTTCTGAGACTGTAGCGCCTTTATATAAGATGCTTGACCAGGTGTTTTTGCGAGGTAATCCATATTATGAAATATATAAACATTATTTTATAATATAATTAAACGATGATTGTGAATAATTACTCCCTAATTAAATTTACACCAACAAAAAGATATGCTTCAATTGTGGATCCCCAGGGTATTCCTAGGTTTGTATGTTTTCCAAACGAAGGCGTAGCACAAAAATGTGTAAAAGATATATGTAAGCATAGATGTGAATATGGTTCTTGGCCTTCTGTTGATTTTACACATAAGACTGCTACACTCAAAAAGAAAAATCCCCAAGGTAGAAAAAGAAAATTAGAAGAATTGGAGAGATGTTTTATTATTGAAAATATGGACGATGAGCAATTTACAACTTTTGCACAAGGTTCAGGGGCACATTTTTTGTATTGCCATGAATTTAGTTTAGTTCCCTCACTACATAATACATTGGATGTAAGAATGAAGGGACAAGAAATTATTGTTCATGAAAATATTGATTTATATAGACAGAAGTTAGAGGCTTCATCAATGTTTAATGATGAGGAAAATATTAAAGAAGAATAAATTTGTAATAATTAAATGTGTGGCATTGTATGCACGTTTGGTAATCCTATTGATGTCCCAGTTGGCTTACTAGAACATAGAGGTCCCGATGATTATAAACGAGATAGTCTAGGTAAATGTCAGATAGATTATTATCGTCTCGCAATCAATGATTTAACACAAGATGGAATGCAACCTTTCAAATCAGAACAACATATATTTGCATGTAATGGTGAAATATATAATCATAAACAATTCAGACAAGGAAAAGAAAAATCCACAAGTGATTGTATTGTTGTCCCAGATATGATTGAACGAATGGGTATTAAATTAACGCTCACATATATCAATGGTGATTATGCTTTCGTCTATTCAGATGGTAAAAGAATTATTGTAGCCAGGGATCCCCTAGGTGTTAGACCATTGTTCTATGTAAAATATGATAAAGATTCTTATGCTTTTGCGAGTGAAGCAAAGGCTCTTTTGTTTTTGAATAAAAAAATTAATATTTTCCCACCAGGATACTTTTATGATTCACTTATTGGTGATTTCATTTGTCATCACAATGTGTATTGGTCTCGTTCCATGGATACAAGAAAATCTATTGAAAAGGAATGGATTAAAAATACTTTAGAAGATGGAGTTAAATTAAGAATTAAAACAACAGATAGACCTATTGGATTTTTATTGTCAGGTGGTTTAGACAGTAGTCTTATTGCTTCCATTGCACAAAAACAATTAGGAAAGATTAAAACTTTTTCAATCGGTGTCAAAGATAGTCCAGATTTGGTGGCAGCCAAAAAAGTTGCTGATTATTTGGATTCAGATCACACTGAAATTATATTTACTGCCGAAGAGGGTATTGCCGCTTTAGAAGATGTTATTCATTCACTTGAATCATATGACACTACTACAGTGAGAGCTAGTATTCCAATGTATCTTTTGTGTAAATACATCAAAGAAAACACTCCTTGTAGATACATATTTTCAGGGGAAGGAAGTGATGAAGTATTGGGTGGGTATTTGTATTTTCATTATGCTCCCTCAGAAGTTGAATTCTCTATGGAAAACATTAGACGTCTCAAACTTATTCACCAATTTGATGGTTTGAGAGCAGACAGGTGCGCGGGGGCACATGGTTTGGATTTAGTTGTTCCGTTCCTAGACAAACATTTTGTGGAATGTGCTATGACAATTGAACAAAGATTAAAATTACCAAAAGAGGGAGACCCAGTTATTGAAAAAAGAGTTCTTAGGGAGGTATTCCAAGAATATTTACCAGATGATATTTTGTGGAGACAAAAGGATGGTATGAGTGACGCAGTTGGTAAAAGTTGGGTTGAGGAACTCAAAAAGTTTTGTGATGAAACAATCAGTGATATGCATTTTAGAATGATGCAAAAAACAGCCGAACACAACAAACCAACAACAAAAGAAGAAGCTCTTTACAGGTTTTTGTTTTGGGAAAAGTTTGGAAGACAAAATGAACACTTAATTAGTGAAATATGGAGACCCAAATGGATTGACATATCTGACCCAAGCGCTAATCATATTAAGTCGCGTCTAAACAATGATAATTAAATATACTTTAAAAACAGTATGGACTCCACAACCAAACACTTTACAAAAGCTTTTGATCCCTCAAATGAAGAACATGTTATGTGGTTGAAGAGTGTTGGTGAAAAAATTAAAAATGTTAATCCAGGTGATAAAAAATTGGATATGGACAAATTGGTTAATCAAAACCCACTCAATGAAAAATTGGATAATTTCATGGACTGGGCGTATGCTCATTTTAGTATTGCTATGAAATACACAGACGCCGTGTTGAATGGTTATGCTTTTATACCACCTCATCCACATACAGAGGCTCACGGCAAATAGGACAAGTGCTAGATTTTAGCATGTTTTCACACAGGATACAGAGTGGGTGTTCGCAAGGAGTTCTTGAAGATGTATCTTCACGACAAACAGAACAAGTTTCTAAATCTAAAAACTCATCTCTAAAGACGGCAGTTTCCATTTCGTCCTTAGATGTGTCATAAAATGTATCGTATTTCTTGTTATATTTAACATTCTTTAGGGTCTCGTATATTTGTTCAGATAATCTATCATTATCTTCAAGTTTCTTTGTTATGAGTGTTATATCTCTTTTAGCACTTGAACATACACACAAGTATAGGTCTTTTGTTATGTATGCAGACACTGGAATTCCTAAAACTTTTTTTACAGTGCGAAAAAGGTATTGTGTTTTAGTTGTTCCATCAAAATGATTATGAATTTCTTTGGTGAGGTCACTCATTACAGGATATACAAATTATCTTTTTATATAGTATAATGGCTCAGGCTAATTTTAGTGTACCTAAAATAAATAATATTCTTCCAAAAGGAATTGAATTACAGGGTATAAGTAACACATTAAAAACAGTACCAAGTCATTCAAATAGTACATTTAGGGTTAATCTTGTTATTGGAGATGGTGATGATAAAGTTTTCTTAGCATCTAATTCTCAAACAAATTATTATAATCATTTAGGTCTTCAAATTAATCGCAACAGTGACGACAAACATGTTAGACCACGCATAAGTAGATTATTAATGAAACGCAGTGGTGAATTATTTATTTCTAAATTTGAAGGTAATACGAATGAGAATAATAATGGTTTTGTTGTAGGTTTTCAATTGGGTTCTGCAAGAAGAGTGCTAGAAGTTGATAAAATAAGACATTTGTCTGCTTATATGAGATTTTTGAAAGACGAGAATGATAAAGACGAAGCTAAGGGATATATGAAACAATACATACGAACAATGATAGCAATGACATATATAGCAATGTTAAATGGTAATATAGGTCAAAATAATACACATGAAAAAATATACAATGCTTTAAAAAATATCGTGAATCATCATAACAATTTGTATGGTAATGATAAGATAAAAAACTATAGGTTCTATGATTTTTTTGTGAATTCACAAATTAAAAATTTTACATCTGCGTTGATTGATAGACTTAAACAACTACTTGAAACAAACAAATTTAATAGTATTGAAAAAAATGAAAATAAATTAAAATTTTTAAAAACATATATTATTTTAAATAGAATAGCAGATAATAATATAAATAAAAAAATTATAGAAATTAATAAATTAAAAGAATGTATTTCAATTTATCGTAACAAATTAAAACCATCTTTTAAAGAAGATGATAAATTATTTAATACATTTGTTACAAAATTAAAACAACAATTGTCTCTTACTAAAGAAGAATCAAAAGAGTTAAGCACATTTAGAAATAAGAATTATAATAATATAAATACTGCAATTCGTAAATTTCAAAAAGTGTATAAGAATAAATTAGAAAACGCCAAAAATAACAATGAATTATCAAACATGTTAAATAGCTCGTATATTAATGAATTCGTATCACAAGGTAAATATGATATATCTAAGAAAAATAAATTTAGGAATGGTGTCAATGCAATTAAACAAGACACTATAAAATCAAAAATGAATAAAGATATAAGTGATTTAGAAAACATTTCTAACCAAAAAGAATTTGAAAAAAAAGTAAGAAATTTAAAACTTTATTACATAAAGTTGAAAGGTATTGATAGTAAGGCTTTTTATAAATTTCCATCAATTTTCAATGAAAGTGTACGTGCTATAAAAGGTGTATCTAAACAAAAACATAGTAATACTTCATCAAATTTGAAAAATTTGAAAAATGAATATATTAAAAACATTGAACAAAATGGTGCTAATTCTATTCCCAATAACGATGAGTTAAAAAAACAGTTTAAAAATAAACCCGCCCTTTTAAGGGAAATTTTAAGAAAGAAAAGAACTAAAGGTAGTTCTGCGGTTTCTAAAATTTATAAAGATGAAATTAATTATTTCAAAAACACTGGTAAATATAGACCCCTAAAAGCATATGAAAATAATATATTGTTAGGAATGAAAAATATTAAAGGTAAAAAGAAAATTATTGAAAACAAGATACAAAAATTGGAGAAACAAAAAAATAATAAATCAGTCAAAAATGAAAAGAATAAAATTAATAAAGAAATATCTGAATTAAAAAATGAATTGAAAAAAATTAACGAAAAAATTTATAATAAAGAAAAAGAAGTTAAAGGTGGGTTAATGAATAAAAGTAAAGGTATTAATATTGACAAAGAAGTGGATTATATAAGAAGAAAGTATCAAAGAGAATTAATGGCTCTTGGTAAAAAACATTTAGAAGAATTATGGAAATCATATTATAGTAGCTTGACTAACAAAAATTCTAAATATGAAAATTCTAAAATTAATGCCAATTACACAAAAAGTAAAAAGGAATTACAAAAGAATTTTGGAAATGGATTTATAAATACATATTCATCACCAATTTATAAACAACTTGCTACTTACAAACAATATGTTGAACGAAGAATGCGAAAATTAAGGGCGGATGTAGCGAAAGCAAAAAGTCCTCGAAAAATAAAAGTTGTTCGTCGTGTAAAATAATGTGATTATATATTAAATGAAATTTAACGTGAGAATAATAGTTGTTGTAATTTTAGCCATTCTCGTTTTAGATGTATTGTTAAGATCAACTTCAGAGGGATACAGAAACTATGTTAATTTGGGTTCCTTGACCCAAGAGTTCAATGCTACCCACCCCCAAAGGCGCGTTTCTGGTCCATTCATGCACAAAGCACCAGGTGAATAATTTGTGTGTAAAGAATACCCAAGTTATAAAAAATAGTATAGTAAGTCAAAATGACCTCCTTAGTCTCAACCAACGACCATAAGATGCGACCCTTCGTTGTGACTAAAGTATCTGAGATATTGAATTTGCCAGTGGATGACAACAGGTGTATTAATATTGAAAAATCTATTTACAATTGGACTATTGATGAAGCGTTGAAATATTCCCAAGGGGTAAGTTGGGAAAATTCAAGAGTTAGGGATATGTATAAACAAAAATACGTGAGCATTAAACACAATTTGGAAAAATCACCAACTTTGAAAGAAAAAATATTAAATGGTTCATTAAAATGTTCTACCCTAGCATCATTGGCACCTCACCAACTTTGGCCCGAGGGACCCAATGATGTCGTTTTACAAGAAAGATTGGCTCGGTCAATGAAAAAAGATTATTTCAAACAAGAAGAAAAAGTTGAGGGATTTTTTGCGTGTAGAAAATGCAAAAAAAGAGAAACCTCATATTATCAATTACAAACTAGGAGTGCAGATGAACCCATGACCACTTTTGTTACATGCCACAATTGTGATCTTCGCTGGAAGTGTTAATCCAATATTGAGAATGTGTTAGATCAGTAGGCATATCACCAACAGATAGAATGTAATTATATCCAGTACTTACTTTAGCATCCCCCTTGTGTTCCATTGGAGCAAAAATAAGTTGAGAATACTTAATATTCAAGTCCTTGAGTTGTTCAACAGTCCAAGCAGCATTTTCTTCGGTTCCTGGACGAGCTGTCATTATGACACAAAAATATCCCAATTTCATTGCCTCATCTAATAAATCAACCATTATATGAACCACGCTACCATTCATCATAATAAGAGTATCATCAATATCAAACATGACTGCATCACCAGGTTGAACTACTCTATTTTGAAGAACTGAAAGTCCGCAAAAATAAGCGTCTTTTAACGTCATTTATATATTATTGATATAAAGATTTTAAGCTCCTTTACACGAGAGAAATGAAATATAATGAACTCATCGATGTTCTCAATGATGACGGGACAATTGGAATTGCCCGTGTCATTGAAGGACAAGGTTCTTACATAACAGTTCAACTTCTTCAAGCAATAGATAGAAATACATTTGCGTTCCGAGATGATATAGATGTAATTCCAAGAGAAGCAATACAGGGTTTCTATGATACTGATGATATTTCTTCTACAGGAATGTTTAAAATAAAAGAAAACAAATTCACAAAAATGGATGAATCTGATAGTGAAACAGATGATGATTATACTTGCAGTGAATATACAACCGCTGATGAAGATAGTGTTTCATTAACTGATTCAGAGCAAAGTGATACAGAATAATTATCTTGTGTAATTGTAAATGTCCCCCATTCTCGTTATTACCGTTGGTATATTGTTATACTTTTTGTGGTCCACAATGTATAACCCCAAAAAAGAAAAAATGTGCGCCGCGTGTTTGATGCGTTAAAGAAATAAACAAATAACTCCTTAATGGAGTGTCCCGTGTGTTATGAAATTAAAGAACTCATACACACAGAATGTGGTCACTCATTTTGCTACCAATGTACTAAAAATTGGTGCCAAAATACAGCACACTTTGATTGTCCCATGTGTAGAAGAAATATGGAATTCAATGGAAAAACAATAATGAAAAATAGATGGAATGAGGGTTCCCTAACTCATGAACATTTTACAAATCAAGATATATGTTTAAAAGAATATGAAAATTTAAAAAAATTACAAGATCGTTATAATGTTTCAGGAATTTATGATACAAGATATATTATTCAAAGTGGTGCGACAACTAAAATAATAAATTTTATGAATAAAGAGTAGAAGATGAAAATCTTTTTTATGAGCACACATTCCTCACAAGGAACAGGATATGGAAGAATGGCTTGTAAAATGACAAACTTTTTTGCGGACCAACCTGGTGTTGAAGTTGTTTTCTATGGTTTTCAGAATTATCCTGGACAACAAATAAAAGATAGATTTATTGACCCAAGGATTAAATTTTATGACGCAGTCCAAATTGATCCAGATGCTATGAAAGGATTTGGGGACAATGGAATACTTCCAGCTTTGGAAGAAGAAAAACCAGATGTATTATTTATTTACAATGACCTTCCAGTGACGAATGCTATATTATCTAAAATTCCACAAGAAATAATGCCATCCAAAGTTTATGTGTACCTAGACATTGTTTATCCATGGCAAAATATTGACATGTATGACACATTAAAAACTTTCAAGATTGATAAAATATTTACATTTGCACATTGTTGGGCTAAACATTTAATTGATGATTTGGAATTTCCTAAGGAACAAGTTGTTGGTGTTCCACATGGATTATATGTAGAAGAGTTTAGTCATATTGATACAAAGGAAGCTAAGAAAGCTTTGGGTTTCAATGAAGATGATTATCTTGTTGTCAACATGAATAGAAATACTTATCGAAAAATGATTCCAAAAACAATTGAGGCATTTGTTGAATTCTTGAAAATGAATGACATGAATGAAAAAATAAAATTATATTTGGGGTGTTCTAAAGATTCAGATAGTGGATGTGATGTTTTTCTAACATGTAGAAAAGTATGTCTTCAAAAGAAAGTTGATCCAGTCGCAGTTTTAGATAAACACATATTCATTACAAATAATCCCACAACAATGCCAAATGAAGTAGTAAATCTTATTTACAATGCGGGTGATATTGGTATAACAACAACTTGTGGGGAAGGATTTGG
>Ga0233394_1000272_pt1 | contig 17660 bp, 16 predicted proteins | sample 24DmetaG_FD_190481 | JGI IMG/M metagenome (GOLD analysis project Ga0233394, IMG submission 190481) | Seawater microbial communities from Monterey Bay, California, United States - 24D | ecosystem: Environmental > Aquatic > Marine > Coastal | place: USA: California | collected 2016-11-02 | reverse complement strand
ATAAAAGTTATGATACAAACAGCTACGGTGATGGCGTAACTCACATACAATGCGCCAAAATAAAATGCAGGCTCAATCATATATTTAAGATCACAATAGGAACATTTTTTTAGTAGTTTATTTACCCTCATAGGATGAATAGAAAAAGGGTATTTGAAAAAATTCCCTTGATGACATCGAGGACATTTACCTCCTAAAATACTATATATTTTATTTCCCTTTCTAAACATTTTGAGTATTAAAAATCTAAAATTAAAATTAATGTAAAAATACTCAAAATAGTCTCTTAAAACTATCGTTTGCTAAACTCCATAGTTTCCTAATTAAGAAATAAAAACAAAAAGGAGGGTATGTAAAATAGATCAAAGTTTTGAAATACTATTGTATTCTTTTTTTAGTTAGTTTTGCAACGTTGAAAAATGATATGAATTAATGCTTAACGTACACAACTTAACGGTCTCTTTCATGGGGACAGACCTGTTTTCAGGAATTACTTTCAAACTAAACAAAGGAGACAGAATTGGATTGATAGGTAAAAATGGAGCTGGGAAATCTACCTTGTTAAAGGTTTTATCTAAAGATATTGAAAGTAGTGCCGGAACCATGGCTTTTGATAAAGACATACAAATTGGTTTTCTTCGACAAGATATAGATTTTGTTGAGGGAAGAACAATACTAGAGGAGGCCTATCAAGCATTTGAAGAAATTAAATCTATTGAACTTAAATTAGAAACAATAAATAATCAGTTAGCAACAAGAACTGATTATGAAAGCGAAGAGTACGGCCAATTAATAATAGATTTAACTGATTTAACCGAACGATATGAATTATTGGGAGGTTATAACTATCAAGGAGATACAGAGAAAATACTTCAAGGGTTAGGTTTTCAAAGAGAAGATTTTGATAAACTTACAGATACTTTTTCAGGAGGATGGAGAATGAGAATTGAATTAGCTAAGCTTTTATTACAAAATAACGATATTCTTCTTTTAGATGAACCTACCAATCACTTAGATATTGAATCTATTATATGGTTAGAAAACTTTTTAAAGTCATATGCTGGAGCAATTGTATTAGTATCTCATGATAAAATGTTCTTAGATAACGTTACAAACAGAACTATTGAAATTTCTTTAGGACAAATTTATGACTACAAAAAACCCTACTCTCAGTTTCTACTTTTAAGAGGGGAAATCAAAGAAAAACAATTACAAGCGCAAAAAAATCAAGAAAAAGAAATCAAGCAAAAGCAGCTACTAATTAATAAATTTAAAGCAAAAGCTAGTAAAGCATCTATGGCGCAATCATTAATGAAACAACTAGACAAAGTAGAGCTTATAGAAGTTGATCAGGATGATAATGCTACGATGAATGTTCGTTTTGCAATTTCAAAAGAACCTGGAAAGATTGTTGTTGAGGCAGAAAACATGAGTAAGAGTTATGGAGAAAAACAGGTGCTCGAAAATGTAGATCTTTTGATAGAGAGAAATAGTAAAATAGCATTTGTTGGTCAAAATGGACAAGGAAAATCTACTTTGGCAAAAATGATGGTTGGCGATGTTCCTTTTGAAGGATATTTAAAGCTAGGGCATAATGTAGAAATTGGATACTTTGCTCAAAATCAATCAGAACATTTGCCGCCAGAAAAAACCGTCTTAGAAATTATGGAAGACGCTGCTACCGATGGTAACAGAATGCGTGTTAGAGACATGTTAGGTTCGTTTTTATTTGGCGGAGATGCTGTAGATAAAAAAGCAAAAGTACTTTCTGGAGGAGAAAGAAATAGGTTGGCATTGTGTAAATTATTGTTATCGCCTTTTAATGTTTTAATCATGGATGAGCCAACAAATCACTTAGATATAGCCTCTAAAAATGTTTTAAAAGAAGCTTTAAAGCAATTTAATGGAACTTTGATAGTTGTATCGCATGATAGAGATTTTTTACAAGGTTTAACATCAACCGTTTTTGGTTTTAAAGATAAAGTGATAAAAGAGTATTTGGGAGATATCGATTATTTCCTTGAGCAGCACAAGATGGAAAATCTGCGTGAAGCAGAAAAAAGAACGGTTGTAAAAGTAGATAAAAGTACTTCAAAAAAAGCACATGAATTAACCAGAGATCAAGAGAAGCAATTAAGGAAACTAAAAAATAAGTTATCTAAAATTGAAACTCAGATTAGCGATTTAGAAACTGAAATTTCAAAGATAGATTTACAATTAGCAGAAAATTATGATGAAGTCTCTAGCAAACCTAATTTCTTTGAGAACTACAAAGCTAAAAAAGCACAGGTAGAGATGTTAATGTCAGAATGGGAATTAATTGAAGAAGAGGTTGAAAAATTTTCATAATTTATGATCTTTATTTGTGAACTTTAATACTCAAATATCTACAAAAAATCAAGGGGTAGTTCTTCCTGAATTATCAGGTATTGATTGCCAGATTACTATTAAAAGAGAAGATCAAATTCATCCGTTGGTTTCTGGAAATAAGTTTAGAAAATTAAAATATAATATTCAAGAAGCTGTCAAACAAAAACACACAAAGCTTCTTACATTTGGAGGTGCCTTTTCTAACCACATTCTTGCCACAGCGGCAGCTGGGAATTTAAAACATTTACAAACGGTTGGAGTGATTAGAGGTGATGAGTTGGGAAAAGATGTTGCGAAAACACTTGCCAACAATTCTACCTTAAGAAAGGCTTCTGAATACGGAATGAAATTTGAATTTATTTCTAGAGAATACTATCAAGATAAAACAAAGCCTCAGTTCATAGAAACACTTCAAGAAAAACATGGCGACTTTTATAGTATCCCAGAAGGAGGAACCAATGAGTTGGCTGTCAAAGGTTGTGAAGAAATTTTAGAAAAAGAAGATTATCAGTTTGATTATATTTGTTCCTGTGTAGGTACTGGAGGGACGATCTCTGGAATCATTAATAGTGCTCAAAAGCATCAAAAAATCTTGGGATTTCCAGCATTAAAAGGCGGTTTTTTAAGAGACGAAATACAGAGATACTCTAAATTTAAAGATAATTGGGAGTTAATTAGTGATTATCATTTTGGAGGTTATGGTAAATATACCGATGAACTTATTCATTTTATTAATAGATTTAAAAAAATAACACAAATACCCCTAGATCCAATATATACAGGTAAAATGATGTATGGTGTGGTAAATATGATTAAAAATAAATTAATTCCGGCTGGAAGTAAAATTCTGATAGTTCACACTGGAGGTTTACAAGGGATAGATGGATTTAATGAGCTATTAATGAAAAAAAAGAGTGACTTAAAAATATTTTAAATGAGGAGTAAACTATTTCTTTTGGCTTTTTGTATGCTTTTTCTCGCTAGTTGTAGTTCAAGTAGAACAACTAATGCAAAAAAAAGAAATCAGTCAAAACCTAACGAAACTCAAATTAAAAAATTACCGTCAGTAAAACAGTCACAACACGTTAAGAAGCTAGAAAAAGGAAACAAACCACTAAATAAATACACTCTTCAATATATTAAAAAATATGCTTCATTAGCTGTTTTAGAAATGCATAAATATAAAATACCTGCAAGTATTACACTTGCTCAAGGTGTTTTAGAATCAGGAAATGGAAGAAGTGAATTGGCTTCTAAATCTAACAATCATTTTGGAATTAAATGTCATACAGGTTGGAAAGGTGGTCGCGTTTATCATGATGATGATGAAAAAGGAGAATGTTTTAGAAAGTATAAATATGTAGAGACTTCTTATAAAGATCATTCAGAATTTTTAAGCGGTAGAAGGCGTTACGCCAGCTTATTTAAACTAAGAAAATCAGATTACAAAGGATGGGCAAAAGGTTTAAAAAAAGCGGGGTATGCTACAGATAAAAAGTATCCAAAAAAACTAATTAAAATTATTGAAGATTATAAATTATATGAGTTCGATAAGTTTCGTGAAAAAGATTTAAAAAAAATAAAAAAGGAAACTAAAAGAAGTCAGGCTAAAGCAATTACTAGCTCTAAAAAAAGACCTCGCCAAAATTATAAAGTTAAAAAGGGAGATACATTATATTCTATAGCTAGGAAATTTAAAACTACCATAAAAAATCTTAAGGATGCAAATAACCTCTCTACTAATAACCTTTCTATAGGTCAGCAACTTACTATCAAATAATCTATCAAAAGTTACCATGTAATAGTTAAAATAACAATTAATTACTACCAGCTATAATTTTTTCTGATAGCTTGTTTCTTAATAGCTTTTATAATAACACTTTCTAATTCGTCCTTTTTTGCAGATGCTGATTTTTTATTAGTGATATAGGCTCTTCTTTTTTTATCTAATTGATTGATTTTTTTCTTAATAGATATTCTTTTTTTACTCAATAAATTTACATGTTCCTCTAGCTCACTATTTGATAATTGTTGTAATTCTACAGGAAGATTTGATCTTTGAATGGAAGCATAATCAATTTCTTCATCTTGAGATTTATCTACAAGGTCCCAAGTAGAGTTTTTATAAAAACGTTTAGTTTTACTAATAGCCCTTCCCACACTAACTGATGAAGAGTAATTATCTGCATTTTCATCCTGAACTGCTTGTTTTTGATATTTATTTAATCCTTTATCACCAAAATAAATATAGGTTTTGTTTAGCTGTTTATTTAAAATAATGATATCAGTATCATAAGGTGTGATAATATGGATTACTTTTTTATTTTGATTGATAGTCATATAATCTCCTCTCCCTAAATTAGCTCCATCTTGCCACATACCTGAAATACCTTGATTATAATTACCACAAAAAATTGTATTAACAATAACATCATTTTCTATTGCATCTGAAATAGCCTCCTTATAATGAAGTTTGCCTTGAGTAAATGGTTCATTTCCCGCAATAAAAATTAATTTAAGGTCATTTTTATTTTCTCCCCAATCTAATTCGTTAAGAGATGTATTAATTACTTGGCCACAATATTCTTTACCCCCATTTGTAGTTAGTGAAAATAATTTCTCTGAGATTTCATCTAAATCATTGTTAAAGGGTAGTACCTGTCGAACAAAATTATCTGATGATTCTAGAAGATCATTTCCATACTCATAAATGGCAATTTCTAAATTAGGTTTTTTAATTCCATATGAAGCGTATGATAATTCGTTAATGATCTCCCATAGTTGAGCCTTTGCTTGATTGATTAGGCCATCCATACTGTTGCTTGTATCCAATAATAAAGCAACTTTAATTGTATGATTCTCTTTTTTTAAACCCCCTAAATCCTCTGACTTTGAATTTAATGACAGTGTTAAAAGAAATATAGTTGTTAACTTAAATAAATTTACTTTCATCATTATAATGTTCATTAATTAAAAAATAAAACTAGTTGAGTTTTATAGTGTTTATACATATCTTGCAATAGTGATGCCATAGTTTCTGTGACCCAGAGAATAAGATTATAATTTAACTTATTTTTATAAAATCAGATGTGTAGATATTTGTCACATATAAAATCTTTCAACTAGAATAAAATAAATACTCAGAAATGAAAATTATTAAACCTGTGAAAGGGAAACACCCTCAAATATCAGAAGACTGCTATATTGCAGAAAATGCTACTATCGTTGGAGAAGTTTCTATAGGAACTCAATGTAGTATTTGGTTTAATGCAGTTATTAGAGGAGATGTTCATTATATAAAAATTGGAAATAAAGTAAACATACAAGATGGAGCTGTTATTCATGCTACTTATAAAAAATCACCTACAACTATAGGTAATAATGTTTCAATAGGTCATAATGCTATAGTTCATGGTTGTACTATTCATGATAACGTTTTAATTGGAATGGGTAGTATTGTTATGGATGATTGTGTGATAGAAAGTAACTCAATTATTGCGGCTGGTGCAATTGTTACGAAAAATACTCGGGTAGAAAGTGGAAGTATATATGCAGGAATCCCTGCAAAAAAGATAAAAAACATATCTCAAGAAATGATTTCTGGGGAAATTGATAGGATTGCTAATGGTTATATTAACTATTCTAGTTGGTTTAAAGAATAGAAAAAGGCTTAGTGATTTTGTCACCAAGCCCTCAAAAATTACTAATTTTCTCTTTCATTTAGTTTTTATGAAATCTCTTTTTATTATGATGTCTTTTATTTTTCATTTTCTGATTCCTCTTTTTTTCAAGTCTTTTAAAATTTTTAAATTGTTCTTCATTTAGAATGGTTCTCATCTCTTTTTGAAACATGATTTTACGATCTAAAATTTTATTAGCCATTTGATAACGATTACTTGTATCAATATTTTTGACTTCATTTTTTGATTCCCTCATTCTATCCGCTTCAATCTTTCGCTCAGAAATTTGTTTAGTAATAACTGGTGTTAGTTTTTTTTGTTGCACTTCAGTCAACTCAAGTTCTAAAGTCATTTTTTTAACTTTTAGTGTTGTGAGTTGTTCTGTTGTTAACCTTTTTTTATTTTTAAAAAGTTGTTTTTTTTGTGCATTTGTAGTTAGAGAAAAACAAATAAATAGTGCTAAAAGACTTACGATTCTTACCATGGTGTATTTTTTATATAGTTTATTTTTATACTTTTTTGACCAATAAAATCATAAAAGGTTTAAATTTGACCTTTCAATTAACGGATCATTAACAATTTATATATGAAAAAATTACTGTTTTTATTGCTATTTGTTTCTAGTTATGCTTTTGGTCAAAAAGCTCCAATAGTAGATTTGTCTAATCCAAGAGCTACGATATATACACATGTCTATTTTTTACAAAATAATTCTTACCAACCAAAGAAAGCTGCCAAAACTATATATGGATTGGATGAGAAAAACTCAATTGAGGCAGCTATAAAAATTAAAAGAATTTTAGATGGAAAAGGATTAAAAGTAGATTTTAATTTAATTTCTGATAATGCTAATTATAAAGATAGTACTGCTTTTTTAACTCAGTACAAATTTGTTTTATTTCCTGAAAGAATGCCTCTTGTGTCAGTTGAAAAGAAGGGTGATTTTTGGTATTATTCTGCTGAAACCATAGAAAATATTGATTTTATATATGCTGAAACTTTTCCTTGGTACATTGAAAAAATTCAAGAAATCATTCCTGGTGTTGGACATAAAGAAATCTTATCGGTTGAAATTTGGCAATATTTTGCATTTATAATATTGATTCTTTTATCAATCATTTTATTTGTAATAGCAAAACGGTTGGCCTTCTTATTTTTAAGAAAAATTTTAAATAAGTACACTACAAACAAGAATAGTGACATCAATATTACCTTAAAAAAATTAGCACATCCTATCAGCTTATTAATATCTATTTCACTAATAGATAAGATTTTACCCTCGCTTCAGTTTGGTTTAGAAATTAATAAATGGTTATTTCTAGCTGTAAACATAGCTTCAACAATTTTTTGGATATACGTTTTTTTAAAATTAGCACAAGTTTTATTGAGTTTATTCCATGATTATACTCAAAAGACAGAAGCTAAACTAGATGATCAATTAACTCCAATTTTAAGAAATTTTGCAAGCGTAATTATTGTTGTTTTTGGATCTTTCAAATTACTAGTTTTATTTGGAGTAGATGCTACAACTATATTAGCGAGTGCTTCTATTGGTGGATTAGCTGTTGCATTTGCATCTCAAGATACAGTTAAGAATTTAATAGGAACGGTTATGATTTTTATAGACAAACCTTTTCATATAGGCGATTGGATTTCAGCTGGAGAAGTTGTTGGAACTGTTGAAGAGGTAGGTTTTAGATCAACTAGAATTAGGTCTGCAGATACTTCAATATTTCAAATCCCTAACAGTAAACTTTCCGAGCTAGTAATAAATAATAGCGGCCTAAGACTTTACAGGCGATATAATACACAACTTGGCTTGCGTTATGATACACCTCCAGAATTAATAGAAGCTTTTGTAAAGGGTGTTCGTGAAATTATTGTTGCACACCCCGATACCAAATCTGATTCTTATAATGTAGAGTTTACTGGTTTTGGTGACTCAGCGTTGTTAATTTTGATGAACATGTATTTAAAAAACTTAGCGTGGTCTAGTGAACAAAAATCAAGACATCAAATTCATATTGCTATTGTTAAATTGGCAAAAGAACTAGGGGTTGATTTTGCTTTTCCTTCAACAACTGTTATGATTGAACAGTTTCCTGAAAAAAAATCAATTGAGCCTAATTACGATAATAACAATAAAAGAATAGATTCAGCTATTAGTAAGGTAGTATCAGATTTTAAAAAACAGCTCGAAGAAAAATAGAATCAACTATTTTTTCTTGGGAGGCATAGGACCTCTCAGATGAATCACTAATCCATTTAAAAAGTTGCGTAAAATTTGATCGCCACATTCCATGTATTTTGGATGGTCTTCCTTTCTGAAGAAAGCACCTAGTTCACTTTTAGAGACTTTAAAATCTACTAGTTTACAAATGTCTACTATGTCATTATCACGAAGCTTGTGTGCTACACGTAATTTTTTAAAAATATCGTTATTTGTTAATCCCATTCGATAAAGATACTAGTTTTAACTGACTACACTAAAAATTGCCCAGGCATACAAAGCAAACCGTAAAAAACGAAATAATCCAAAAAGAACCACTCCTTTAAATGGATATTTTATCATTCCTGCTGCCATGCATGTAATAGAAAAAGGAACTGGTAAAAGAGCGCCAATGAGAATTAAAAAACCACCCCATTTACTGGTGTTTTTTAAATACTTGGCCATTTTTATTTCTAGATAATTTTTCACACTAGCTATTTTTAAAATAGTTTTTCCTATGAAAAAGGATAGTAATCCACCAAAGTAGGAAAGTGATGCTAGTAATGCTAAGCTAGCAACTGGACTAGCTGTTTTTTTTGACCAGGCAATAAATATTTCAGGAGGAATTAAGCCTAGTAAAGTTTCAGATAAAAAAAATGTGATTAAGACTCCTGTTCTTGAAAATGTTTTGGTAAGCAGTTCTAAACCGTCGTCAATTGTAAATACGTATCTATTAAATAGAAATAGAGCTACGATTATAAGTATTGCTGGGATTGTTACTTTTTTAATGCTATCGACAACAAAAGAGTAAAATCCAGTATATTTATAGTATTGGTGTAGAAGTTTTGCTTTAGATTTTTTTCTTTTCATAGTTTAAGGGACACAAAAATAATAAGTAAAAACCTGTTTTAAAACCAAAAACTAAATAATTAACTTTTCTTTATACTTTAGCTTAATAAATTTATAATTGTATGAATATTATTGGATCAATTGAAACTGTTTTTAGAAAATATGTACCCTCACCGTTTACAATTGCCATTTTATTAACTATCACCACTATTTTTTTAGCGTTAATTTTTACAGTTCCCGAGGAAACAAGTTCAGTAGATTATTTAATAGATATTTTAACCTTCTGGGAAAAAGGAATATGGTCTACATCTTTATTAGAATTTGCTTACCAAATGATGCTTATTTTAGTATTAGGCCATGTTTTGGTATTAAGTAAGCCTGTTAGTAACCTTATTTTAAAAATTACTTTTTATTGTAAAAATACTGCTACAAGTGCAGCTATTGTGGCTTGTTTAACAATGTTAGTAGCTTTTTTTAATTGGGGTCTTGGATTAATCTTTGGAGCATTATTAGCTAGGAAAGTTGCAGAGCATTCCCAGCAAAATAATATTAAAATAAATTACCCAATCATTGGTGCTGCGGGGTATGTAGGATTAATGGTTTGGCATGGTGGTATTTCAGGGTCTGCTCCAATAAAAATAAATGAGGATGGGCATATTTCCTCTTTAATGAAAAATATTTCCTCTTCTAATATCTCTGAAAAAATACCCTCCTCGATAGATTTTAGTCAGACAATTTTTAGTTTATCTAATTTGCTGATTTTTTCTACAGTAGTAATTGTTATTACAGCATTTTTCTACATTTTAGGAAAGAATTCCGAGCCTACCAAGATTAACCTACCCATCTATAAAATGACAAAAGATGAAAATATTACAACTAAATCTGAAAGATTAGATAATTCAAAAGTATTAGCTGTTATTTTTGGGCTTACAATTATTCTAGCCTTTTTTTTCAGCTATTTTGATGATATAAAAGTGATGAAAATTACTCCCAATCTTATTAATTTCTTGATGTTAGGCTTAGGAATTATTTTACATGGTACTTTTAAGAATTTTACCAATGCTATTTCAGAATCAATCTCTGATATTTCAGGAATTCTCATACAATTTCCATTATATTTTGGTATTATGGGAATAATGAGTAGCAGCGGTATGGTTTCTCAAATATCAATTTTTTTTGTATCGTTTTCTAATGTCACAACTCTTCCAGTAGTTACTTTTTTTAGTGCTGGATTGGTTAATATATTTGTGCCAAGTGGAGGTGGACAATGGGTTATACAAGGTCCAATTGTTGTTGAATCTGCACTAAGATTAGGAGTTCCTTTAAATAAAGCTATTATGGCTTTGGCATATGGAGATCAAATTACAAACATGCTTCAACCCTTTTGGGCGCTTCCTCTTTTAGGAATTACAAAACTTAAGGCTAAAGAAATTTTACCATATTCATTATTGGCAATGATTATTGGGGGTAGCATTTATATAGTGGGAATTTTACTTTTTTGATTTCATGAGATGGCTTTCCGAAAAAATTGAATTTCCGCCACATGAAACCGCTACAAAAGAAGGGGTTCTGGCATTTGGAGGAGATTTATCTCCCGAAAGGTTACTTTTTGCCTACAGGAATGGAATTTTTCCTTGGTATTCTCTTAATGAACCAATAGTATGGTATAGCCCGAAAAAAAGAATGGTTTTATTTCCTGAAGAGTTAAAAATTTCCAAATCAATGACTAAAATTCTCAAAAAGCATACATTTGAAATTACAGAAAATCAGGCTTTTGAGGAGGTTATTCATCAATGTAAAAACATTATTCGTAATGATAATTTAGGGACATGGATAACAGATGATATGGAACAAGCCTATATTAAGCTTCATAAGAAAGGTTATGCTAAGTCAATTGAGGTATGGAGTTTGGATTCTAATTCTGATGGGTTAGGGAAGAGTAAAAAAAATCTTGTGGGAGGTTTGTATGGATTAGAAATTGGAAATATTTTTTGCGGTGAAAGTATGTTTTCAAAAGTCTCTAATACTTCAAAAATTGCATTTATTCATTTGGTTAACAATCACAATTATCAATTGATAGATTGCCAAGTTTATAATAACCATTTGGCTAGCTTGGGTGCTAGAGAAATTTTAAGAGATGATTTTTTAACTAAAATTAAATGTATTGGTTGAGAACAACATCCTGTAGATTGAAAATTTTATTGATAGAATAATCTATTGAATTTTTATTCTTAAAGCTTTTCATCATTTCAATGTGTTTTCTATTGGTGCTAAAAAATTGAATACGTACATTTAATAGATTACTCACTTTTACAGCACAATTTTGATTAAAGTTATATGTTTCTAAATCACAATTATATTTTTTTATCACAGTTTCAAGTAGAGCTTTTTGAAAAATTTTGGAAGTGTTTCTACATTCAGATTCAAAATGAACTAATTTATCTTCAATAAAGTATAATTTAAAAACAAATTTAAATCCAGCAACCTTCCTTTTAGTTACTAGAATAGTGACTGAATCTTGCTTTTTTGTAAAAATTGGCTTTCCTAATTTTTTTTGCATACTTTTTGGAGAGGATCCAAATTCAAAATCATTAAAGAATGATTTATTATTATTAGCTTGTGTAAATGGATCAACATTTCTGCAATAATCATCAAAAGTCACAGAGCAGCAATTATTAATATAACTACTAGAACTATCTTTTTTTGTAAAAAAGAGTCTTTTTATTTTTCTTGTAACTTTAGGGATCACAACCCAAATTTAATTAATTAAATTACCTTCGTTTTTACTGATTCGATGAAAGAAATTGTAACATCGACCAACGGATATTTTCATACGATTAAAAAAAAACAGCAAAAACACTTTTGCTTAACCTATGTTAATTAATCATATAGTCAAAGTTTAAAAAGTCTAAACATAAAAATTAGTTACCTATATTTGAAGTCATAACTTTATATTAAAATGAGTATTAAAAAAGCACAACAGCAAGTAGATCAATGGATTAAAAATCATGGTGTTAGATATTTTAATGAGTTAACCAATATGGCTCAGCTAACTGAAGAAGTGGGAGAGGTTGCTAGAATAATAGCCAGAAGATATGGAGAGCAATCAGAGAAACAATCAGACAAAGGAAAAGATCTGGGGGAGGAACTGGCAGATGTATTATTTGTTGTTTTATGCCTAGCCAACCAAACAGGAATTAATTTAGAGGAATCTTTTAACAAAAAGCTAGAAATTAAAGCTAAACGAGATCATAATCGTCATCATAATAATAAAAAACTTCAATAATATGGCCTTATCTGAAAACATAAAAAAATCTTTTTTTTGGTTTAATACAATTAAAATTGGAATTGTATTTGTTTTCTTTTTAAGTATAGTTTCTCTTCTTTTAAATAGTTTTTCAGATATTTTTTCAGGTAACTGGCAGGTAGTTTTAGAACAAAACTTTAGCAATCAATTATGGAAACGTTTCTTTTCTACTAAAGTTATAGCAGGTTTTGTTTATGGAGTCTATGTTTCAAATAAGAATACGAAATAAAGGAATCTTTAAAAAGAGTTTCTATTACTCATAAAAAACAAATTAGTCTAATTGAATTAAATCAATCTGACTGTCTTTTACTTTTTGATTTAGAACTTTTACTTTTATTTTGAAGAGATCATACAATTTTGATAATTGATTGTCTATTTCTTGAGTTATTTCATTTTTAAAATTAATAGCTTGCTCAGTAGGAGCGTAACTTCCAATTCTAGTTAAAGAATTAAGGTGTGCTAATTTATTATTTAGTCTAATTGGAAAATTTAAAGGATCTTGATTACTCTTACTTTTTGTTTGGTAGAGAGTTTCCTCTATAATTGTCATCTCTTCAAGCAAGCTATCTGCATAGTCTAATAATTCTGAATGCTTTAATTTATCACTTATTGATTTTTGTAAAGAAGTTACTTGTGCTCTTACTTTCTTAACGTTTTTTAGTGCTTTATGAATTTCTGTTACTTTAGTATTAATATCATTTATGAAATTAAATTGAGCAGTAGCATCTGCTAGACTAGTTTCTGAAATTGGATTCTTTAGAATTGTAAAGTTTTGAGATTTAGTTGTTTCACCTACTTGTAAAGAAACTTTATAATTACCAGGTAAAGCCATTGGCCCATTCAGTGAAGCCCACCACAAGATCATATCTTTTACTTTTTCTGCTCCTGGGTACATCATGTCCCAGTAAAAAATGTTATTTCCGTTTTCTGTATTTAGTTTAGCTTCCTTTTTTTCTTTGTTGGGTTTTGTACTAAACGTTTTAATTAATTTATCATTGCTGTCAAAAATTTGAATGGATACCACTTCTTTTTTATCTTTTTCTTTGATAAAATAGTTGATAGCAACTCCACCAGGATGATTAGTTCCAGCAGTTTTTGAAGTTCTGCCATTTCCTCCAGACATTCTATAACTATCTTGGGGTTTAAATAAAATAACATCATCTTTTGTTATGCTAGTATTTAATTGATGAAAAGGAGTTAAGTCATCAATCATCCAAAAAGATCTTCCCTGTGTTGCCGCAATGAGATTGTCATTTTTAATAGCTAAATCAGTAATAGGAACAATAGGTAAATTCAACTGAAATTTTTCCCAATTATTTCCATCATCAAAAGAGATATACATTCCTCTTTCAGTCCCTGCATATAACAAGCCTTTACGCTTTGGGTCTGCTCTTAAAGCACGTGTAAAGTCTTCAGGGCCAATTCCATTTGTAATTAGCTTCCACGATTTTCCATAATTTTCAGTTTTGTATACATAAGGGAGGTAATCTCCAGATTTATATTTTGTTCCAACTATGTAAGCACCTCCATTAGTAAATGGATCTATCTCTATACAATTAATCATCATCCATTCTGGCATTTTTTTTGGAGTTACATTAGTCCAATTTTTTCCACCATCTTTAGTAACATGAACCAAACCATCGTCTGAACCTGTCCAAATTAATCCGTCTTCTTGCTTCGATTCATTTACAGCGAAAATAGTTGCATAATATTCTACACCTGTGTTGTCTTTTGTAATTGGTCCACCAGAAGATTTAAGAGTACTAGGGTCATTTCTTGTTAGATCTGGACTTATAATTTTCCATGATTGCCCCTCATTTGTAGTCATATGCAAATGATTTGATGCTGCATATAATTTATTTTTATGATTTGGAGAGAACATGATTGGGAAATTCCATTGAAAACGATATTTAAAATCTTCAGCACCATGCCCCATTGGGTCATCTGGCCATACGTTAATTGCTCTTGTTTCTCCAGTTGTATGATTTTGTCTAGTTAATAAACCACCATAGCTTCCTCCGTAAACAATATCATTATTTGATGGATCGATTGCTAAATGAGCACTTTCTCCTCCAGCTGTAGACTCCCAGTCAGATTCACCTATAAACCTGCCCTGTGTTCTATGGGCAATTCTAACAGTAGAATTATCTTGTTGAGCTCCATAAATACGGTATGGAAAATGATTGTCTGTGGTAACTCTGTAAAACTGTGAAGTTGGTTGATTTTTATAGGTACTCCAATTAATACCTGCATCAAAAGAAACTTGAGCACCACCATCATCACCAATAATCATTCTTTGGTTATCTTCTGGAGCTATCCATAAATCATGATGATCCCCATGAGGAGCATTAAAAGTTTTATAGGTTTTTCCTCCATCTGTGGATTTATGATATCTAACATTTAATACATATAAAATATCCTCATCTTGTGTATCTGCATACAAACGTGTGTAGTACCATGCTCGCTGACGCAACTTTCTTTCATTATTAATTAATTTCCAAGTTTTGCCTGCATCGGTAGATTTATATACCCCACCTTTTTCATTTTCAATTAATGCCCATACAATATCTGAATTTACTGGAGATACGGTAACCCCACTAATTCCCCAGATTCCCCCTGGAAGTCCTTTGTTAGTAGATATATTAGTCCAAGTTTCACCTTCATCAGTACTTTTCCATAAAGCAGAACCATCACCTCCACTAGACAAGCTGTATGGAGTTCTTCTAATATTCCAAGTAGTGGCATATAAAACTCTCGAGTTATTTGGATCTATAATCAAATCAACAACACCAGCATCTTTATTTGCAAATAATTTTTTATTCCATGTTTTTCCACCATCAACAGATTTATAAACTCCCCTTTCTTCAGTAGATTTATATAAATCTCCTAGTACCCCTGCAAAAACAATATCTGGATTTTTGGGATGAATACGAACTCTTGGAATATGTCTGGCATTCTTTAACCCCATGGGTTCCCATGTTTTTCCTGCATTTACTGATTTCCAAATACCATCTCCTGAAGAAACATTACCACGTACTGTTTTTTCGCCATTCCCAACATAAATCACATTGTTATCCCATTCACTTAAAGCAACCGAACCAACTGATCCTCCAAAGAAACCATCGGAGATGTTCTCAAAAGTATTCCCTGCATCTGTAGTTCTCCATACGCCACCTCCAGTTGAGCCAAAATAAAATAAATTAGCTTTTCCAGCCACACCTGTTACAGCAGCACTTCTTCCTCCTCTGAAAGGACCAATATTTCGCCATTCTGTTGCTTTATAATAATCCTCAGAATATTTGGTAGAACTCTTTTGAGCATTAACTTTGTAGTTTTCAGAAAAAAGAAAACATAAGAAGATAAAAAATATTTTTTTCATGTTTGTTTATTTTTGGCATAAATTTAAGAATTTAAAATGAGACGGAGTAAATTATGAAAATTTGTATTAAAGACATTGATAATGAGCAAATTATAGAAAATATTTTCATATCTGGATCTAAAAGTGAATCTAATAGATTGCTCATTTTACAGAAATTATTTGATGGTATAACTATCAATAATTTATCGGATTCAGATGATACACATCATCTACAACATGCTCTTTTAACAAATGATACTTCTATAAACATTGGTCATGCTGGAACAGCAATGAGATTTTTAACTGCTTTTTTTGCTACCCAGTCTGATAGAACAGTTGTTTTATCAGGTTCTGAGAGAATGCACCAAAGACCTATCAAAATTTTAGTTGATGCATTGAGAAGTTTGGGGGCTGAGATTACATACACTGAAAAAGATGGATTCCCCCCTTTACAAATTAGAGGGAAAAAACTCATAAAAAATAATGTAAAAATCAATGGAAATATTAGTAGTCAATATATCTCTGCCTTATTGCTAATTGCTGCTAGTTTACCTAATGGTTTAAGTATTCAACTGTTGGGGGATATTACTTCTATTCCATACATTAAAATGACTTTATCATTACTAAATAGAGTAGGTGTTTCTACTAATTTCGAAGGTCAATACATTCATGTAAAGCCCTATGTAAAACCAAAGAAACAAGCATTAGTAGTGGAGTCGGATTGGAGTTCTGCTTCTTATTTTTACTCTATTATAGCTTTAAGTAAAGTTGGCTCAGAGATAGGATTATCATCTTACAGTAAAGAAAGTTTACAAGGAGATTCAGTCTTAGCTAAAATTTATCTTCATTTTGGTGTTGAAACTTCTTTTAAAGAGAATAGTATTCTTCTTAGAAAAACTAAAGAATCTAGTAAAGACCTTTTAAAAATTGATTTAAACAAGGCGCCCGATATAGCTCAAACTATTGCTGTAACTTGTTTTGGGTTAGGAATTTCATGTAACCTAAATGGTCTTCATACTTTAAAAATTAAAGAAACAGACAGACTTGAAGCGTTGCAAAAAGAATTATCTAAACTTGGAGCAACTATTTCGGTAACAGATGATAGCTTAGATCTAAAAGCTAGCTCTAAAATAAACTCTAATATTTCTATTGAAACCTATAATGATCACAGAATGGCAATGGCATTTACACCACTAGCAATAAAAACACCAATTCAAATATTAGATGCAGGAGTTGTAACCAAATCATATAGAAATTTTTGGGAAGATATGCAGCAAATTGGTTTTCAGTTCAATAAACTCTAAATAATATTGTCAAACACTTGACAACCCCTATCTTCAAATCGTATATTTGCCGCCGTTACCACAAAAAATAAATCAATACTAAGGACATATGAAATTATCCCATTTTAATTTTGAATTACCAGAGGAATTATTAGCAGAGTATCCTGCAGAGCACAGAGATGAATCTCGCTTGATGGTTTTGAATCGTAAAGAACAAACAATTGAACACAAAATGTTTAAAGATGTAATTAACTATTTTGACGAAGGTGATGTTTTAATGTTAAATAACACTAAGGTTTTTCCTGCTAGAATGTTTGGTAATAAAGAAAAAACTGGTGCTAGAATTGAAGTGTTTTTATTACGTGAGCTCAATGCTGAAAATAGATTATGGGATGTGTTGGTAGACCCAGCAAGAAAAATTAGAATTGGAAACAAACTTTTCTTTGGAGAGGATGATAGTTTAGTTGCAGAGGTTATAGACAATACAACTTCAAGAGGGCGTACATTACGTTTTTTGTATGATGGTGGTTATGAAGAGTTCAGGGAAAAGCTATTAGAACTTGGAGAAACACCGTTACCTAAATACATTAAAAGGGGTGTAGAA
>Ga0233394_1000271_pt1 | contig 17682 bp, 14 predicted proteins | sample 24DmetaG_FD_190481 | JGI IMG/M metagenome (GOLD analysis project Ga0233394, IMG submission 190481) | Seawater microbial communities from Monterey Bay, California, United States - 24D | ecosystem: Environmental > Aquatic > Marine > Coastal | place: USA: California | collected 2016-11-02 | reverse complement strand
GGTTTTCAAGAATGGAAATCAGACTACAACCCTCCAACGGCAGGGTTAAAATATATTGATCATATGGTTGGAAATGTAGGATGGAATCAAATGGATGTTTGGGTAAAGTGGTACGAAGAAGTTATGGGCTTTGAAAATTTCTTGTCTTTTGATGATAAGCAGATTCATACCGAGTATTCTGCATTGATGAGCAAAGTAATGTCTAACGGAAATGGACGAATAAAATTTCCTATAAATGAACCAGCAGAGGGTAAAAAACGTTCACAAATTGAGGAGTATCTTGATTTTTATGAAGGTGCAGGAGTTCAACATATCGCTGTAGCTACTGATGACATTGTTAAGACAGTAAGTCAATTAAAATCTAAAGGTGTTGAATTCTTATCAACTCCACCCGAAGAATATTATAGTGCTGTACCTGGTCGTTTAGAAGAATTTAGTCATGAATTAAGAGAGGATATCGAAAAGTTAAAAGCATTAGGAATTATGATTGATGCAGATGAGGAAGGGTATTTATTACAAATCTTCACAAAACCCATTGAAGATAGACCTACCTTATTTTTTGAGATTATTCAACGAATGGGAGCTAAAGGGTTTGGTGCAGGAAATTTCAAAGCTTTATTTGAATCTATAGAGAGAGAGCAGGCTAAAAGAGGAACATTGTAATTTTAAGTAAAAAGAATTGCATAACTTTCAATACATATGAGTAAAGACAAATTATTAAAAGCCATTGAAGAGAAGTATAAAAAACTAGGCGTTCCTTTAGACTCCATGTTGGAGGGATTACTTTGGAGCACTCCTATTACTTATTGGGATTATATTCAAACCGATGCGCTATTAGGTTTGCAAATTCCAAGAACAGATCAACCCGACGAAATGGTGTTTATTATGTACCATCAAGTAAATGAATTATTATTTAAAATGATTTTATGGGAAATTGATCAAGTGGCTAAAACAGATGAAGTTAGTGCAGAGAAATTTGCAATGCATTTAATGAGAATTAGCAGGTATTTTGATATGCTAAGCAACTCATTTACTGTGATGGCTGATGGAATGGAACGAGAGCAATATTTGAAATTTAGAAACACCTTAACTCCTGCAAGCGGCTTTCAAAGTGCCCAATATAGAAAAATAGAATTTGCCTCAACAGAACTCATTAATTTAATTGATGCTCGGTATAGAGATACTATTGATCGTAACTCTCCATTTAAAAACGCTTATGACCACCTGTATTGGCAAGCGGCTGGGAAAAATCACGCTACTGGTGAAAAATCTGTTTTAATCAAGTTATTTGATAAAAAGTATATGGGTGATTTTATAGACTTTATGGAAGATTATAATGAGTGTAACTTATCAAAGAAATTTAAACAATTACCAGAAGAGGTTCAAAAGGATGCTACATTAATTGAAGCAATGCGCCATTATGATTACACTGTAAATGTGAAGTGGGTATTAGCTCACTATGATGCCGCAGGAAAATATTTGGGAGGTAAAGAAAAAGAATTAGAAGCTACCGGAGGTAGTAGTTGGAGGAAATACTTACACCCTAAATACCAGCGCAGAATTTTTTATCCTTATCTGTGGTCCGATGAAGAATTAAAAAATTGGGGTACATTTTAGATAAATGATAATTTTTAGTTAAAAAAGACTTCCTAATACAAATTAGGGAGTTTTTGTTTTTCTAAGTAAGATAATTCTCATTCAATTTTTATATGTTTGATGTGTATGAAAAAATTATTTTTAATCTGTTTTCTGCTCTCGTTTAACACAGTTCTTTTTGGGCAAGAAAAATCTAAACCTTTTAAGGATGGCGAATGGTTAAAATATAAAATGAGTTACAGTGGATTCTTTAAAGCTGGCACTGCAGAACTTACACTTAAAGAAACAGATTTAAACGGTAAAAAAGTTTTTCACGCAAAAGGTTTTGGAAAAACAAGTGATTTTATCGGTTGGTTTTTTAAAGTTAGAGACACCTATCAATCTTACTTTGATTATACTGAAGTAGCGCCATATCTATTTAAAAGAGATGTTAATGAAGGGGGTTATATTATCAAAAGAGATATTCTATTTAATCAAGAAACAAAAATTGCTACTGTTGAAGATTTCAAATACAATACCACAAAAGAGGTCCCTTTTGGAGATGTCCAAGATATGATTTCAGCTTTTTACTACCTAAGAACTATTAATACAGATACGATAAAAGCTGGTGATGAAATTGATTTAAATATGTTTTTTGATTCTAAAACGTTTGCTTTTAAGTTACGGTTTTTAGGAAAAGAATTCATAAAAACAAAGTTTGGTAAAATAAAAACAATCAAATTGCGCCCAGTAGTTCAATCTGGAAGAGTTTTCAAAGAAAGTGAAAGTGTAACTATATGGGTTACAGATGATGAAAATAAAATTCCTGTTAGATTAAAAGCATCACTCGCTGTTGGATCTTTAAGAGCAGAATTAAAAGCTTTTAAAGGATTAGCAAATTCATTTAAAATTATGACTGATTAAGTTGTATTTTTACCGAATTCTTATCCAAGAATAAAATCTAATTATATTGAAAAAATTAAGTATTTTTCTGTTTTTTGTATTAATAATCTTTTCTTGTGGTGAAGATAAAATTTCTGATATTAATGGAGATTCTGACCAAATTTCCACTATAACTCCAAAAATTATTACTGAATTTGGCTACACACTAAATAATTATAGAGTTATAAGAGATACTATTAAAAAAGGTGAAAGCTTTGGAATTATTCTAGATAGACATCATGTTTTTTATCCAAAAATAAATGCCATCGCTAAAAAGATCAAAGACACCTTTGATACCCGAAGAATAAGAGCTGGAATACCCTACATGATTCTTGCCAGTAAGGATACGCTAGAGAAGGCAGAAGTTTTTATTTATAAAAATAGTAAAGCTAGTGCCACCATAGTTGATTTTAAAGACTCAACAATCATAGCCTATAAGTACAGAAAACCCATAAAAATTATTGAAAAAGAAGTTTCTGGTAAAATTTACTCTACGTTGTCTGAGGCTATGGATAGTCTTCATTTAAACCCTAATTTAACCAATGATGTTGCAGATATATATGCTTGGACTTTAGATTTTCATAAACTTCAAAGAGGAGACCGATTTAAATTAATTTATGAAGAAAAATTCATAGATGATAGTGTATTTGTTGGTTATGGTAAGGTAAACGCAGCACTTTTCGATCATAACAACAGAGATTTTTATGCCTATAGATTCGTTCCTGACTCCATTAAAAAAATACCTGAGTACTACGATGAAAAGGGCAATATGCTTCGAAGTCAATTTTTGAGGTCTCCCATTAAATTTCAGTATAGAGTTTCCTCTAGATATAATTTAAGAAGAAAAATAGCCTTATATGGTAGAGTAAAGCCTCATAAAGGGACTGATTTTGCTGCCAAAGTTGGAACTCCAATTATGGCAACTGCTAATGGAAAAGTTACCGAGTCTAGAAGAAAAGGAGGCAATGGAAATTATGTTAAAATAAGACACAATAACACCTATTCTACTCAATATCTTCACATGAGTAGAAGAAAAGTTAAAAGAGGACAATATGTAAAACAAGGTGATGTGATTGGTTGGGTAGGAATGACAGGAAATACAAGCGGACCTCACGTATGCTACCGTTTTTGGAAAAATGGGAGACAGGTAGATCCGTTTAAACAAAAACTTCCCTCTGCTAAACCTTTAAAAAAGAGTCTTAAACCTAGCTATTTAAAGTTTATAAAGCCTTTGGAAGCTCAATTAGATAAAATAGATTTTACAAACTAAATTATTAAAAATGCCACTACAAAATATAAATCCTACAACAACAAAAGCATGGAAAAAATTGGAATCTCATTTTTCTGAAATGAGTTCGTTTTCCTTAAAAACAGCTTTTAAAACCGATCCAGAAAGAAAAGAAAAATTTTCATTAGACTTTAACGATCTTCACTTAGATTTTTCCAAAAATAAGATGAATCAGAAAACTGTTGATTTATTAGTTGAATTAGCACATGAGATTGAATTAAAAGATGCCATCAACAAATATTTTACAGGGGGTATTATTAATGAAACAGAAGATAGAGCCGTTTTACACACTGCTTTGAGAAGTAACTCAGAAAACGAGTTATTAGTAGACAATAAAAATATTAAACCAGAAATTAAGAAAGCTCTAAGAAAAATTAGAGCTTTTTCCAATAAAGTAATTTCTGGAGACTGGAAAGGATACACAGGAAAAAAAATCACGGATATTGTAAATATTGGAATTGGTGGGTCTGACCTCGGGCCAGATATGGTTGTTGAGGCTCTGCAATTTTATAAAAATCATTTAACAACTCATTTTGTTTCTAACATAGACGGAGATCATGTTTCTGAGATAATAAAAAAATTAAATCCTGAAACAACACTGTTTGTGATTGTTTCGAAGACTTTTACAACTCAAGAAACCATCACGAATGCAAATACGATCAAGAACTGGTTTTTAACTTCAGGGTCTCAATTTGATATTGCAAAACATTTTGTAGCTGTATCTACTAACTTGGATGCTATAGATGCCTTTGGAATAGACCCAAAAAATGTATTCCCAATGTGGAACTGGGTTGGTGGTCGTTTCTCTTTATGGTCTGCTGTTGGACTTTCTATTAGTTTATCTGTTGGGTTTGATAATTACCGTTCTCTTTTAGACGGTGCAGAAAAAATGGATATCCATTTTAAAGAAAGTTCATTTGACAAAAATATTCCTGTAATTTTAGCCTTATTAAGTATTTGGTATAATAATTTTTACAAGTCAGAATCTGAGGTAATTCTTCCCTACACTCAATATCTTACAAAACTAGCTCCATATTTACAACAGGCTATTATGGAAAGTAATGGGAAAAGTGTAGACCGAAATGGAAACCAGGTAGATTATCAAACAGGAACAATTGTTTGGGGTAGTACAGGTACCAATATGCAACATGCATTCATGCAATTAGTTCATCAAGGAACAAAATTAATACCATCAGACTTTATTGGGTATAAAACTTCTCTTTATGGTCTTACAGATCATCACCAAAAATTAATGGCTAACTACAATGCACAAATGGATGCATTAGCTTTTGGAAAATCTAAAGAAGAAGTTCACCTTGAATTAAAATTTTCAGGAGATAACTCAACTATTCATTCTTTATTGCCATACAAAGTTTTTGAGGGAAACAGACCCAGCAATGCTATTTTATTTGAAAAATTAACTCCAGAATCTATGGGAGAGTTAATTGCTATGTATGAACACAAAATATTTGTTCAAGGGATTGTTTGGAATATCTTTAGCTATGACCAGTTTGGTGTAGAGCTGGGAAAAGAATTGGCAAAAAAGCTTTTAAATAAAGAATAAACCCTCTTTTGTTTTTTTTTTATACTTTTGCTTTAGTTTATGTTAATAAACATCTTAACAATTAACCTGAAAAAAAACAGTTTTCTCATAAAAAAAAACTACTTTTAAAAAGTTAATATTTTGCTAATTTTTAACATTAAATTAACATTACAACTCTCAAAATAAATGACTTTTGCAGAGAATTAATAACATTAACATTCTATAATGAAAAACTTTAAGAACTTATTATTTGTAGCTTTATTTTTTATAGCTGCCACAGTAATTGGCCAAACGAAAATTTCTGGAACCATTGTTGACGAATCCAACGAAGGATTACCAGGGGCAAGTGTTGTAATCAAAGGCACAACTAACGGAACAGAAACAAATTTTGATGGGAAATTTATGTTAACTGCTTCAACAGAAAGCGGAACTATTGTAATTTCCTACTTAGGTTTTAAAACCATGGAACTTGCTTTCACTGGTTCTGGTGACTTAGGGAACATTAAATTAAAAGAGGATGGAAATATCCTAGAAGAAGTAGTTTTAAAAGGTATTGTTGATATCGCAAAAGATAGACAAACACCTGTAGCTAAATCTACAATTAAAGCAGCAGAAATTCAAGACAAGTTGGGTTCTCAGGAATTTCCTGAACTTCTTAACACTACTCCATCTGTATATGCTACTAAATCTGGTGGTGGTTTTGGAGACGCTAGAATAACTATTCGTGGTTTTGCACAAGAAAATATTGCTGTACTTATAAACGGAGTTCCTGTTAATGACATGGAAAATGGAAGAGTATACTGGTCTAACTGGGCAGGTTTATCTGATGTTACAACTGCAATGCAAGTTCAAAGAGGACTTGGTTCCTCTAAATTAGCTATCTCTTCAGTAGGTGGTACTATAAATATTATCACAAAAACTACAGATTTAAAAGAAGGAGGGTCTATTGTATCTTCGGTTGGAAACGACGGATATTTTAAAAACTTAGCTTCTTACAATACTGGAAAAAATGAAAATGGTTTTGCTGCTTCATTTTTAATGAGTAGAACAGCTGGAAACGGTTATGTAGATGGAACTGAATTTGAAGGATTCAACTATTTTGTAGGTTTAGGATGGGATAGAGGAGATCATAACTTCCAATTCATGCTAACTGGTGCTCCTCAAACGCACAACCAAAGAACAACTAGCTTTTATAATATGGCTGATATAGGCGATTATTTAAAGTATGGAAAAAAATACAACTATAATCATGGTTATTTAAATGGAGAAGAGTTTAACTGGAGACAAAACTTCTATCACAAGCCAATTTCTTCTTTTAACTGGTCCTGGGACATTAATGAAACTTCTTCTTTAACTACTTCTGCTTACATTTCTTTTGGACGTGGTGGTGGAACTGGAGATATTGGAAGATTAGGTGGAAACTTTGCTAGTTCAAGTAAATTTAGAAACCCAGATACTGGTTTAGTTGAATGGGATGAAATCGTTAGAGCTAACTCTGGTTTAGGTGGAAACTTTAGTGGTGGTTATTCTTACACTAACCCAGCTGACCCATCTACTGGTCTACAAATAGTAAATGACGATGAATTAAGAGATTCTAGTTTACCAAATGGTTTAGAAAGAAGAAATGGATTTATTAGAAGAGCGTCTGTGAACTCTCACAACTGGGTAGGGTTGTTATCTAACTACAACACTCAAATTAATGACAACTTAACGTTTGACGTTGGTGTTGACATTAGATCTTACAAAGGGTATCACTATAGAAGAATTGATAACTTGTTAGGAGCTGATGGATATCGTGATAATGATGACATTAACAATCCTTTAAATGTACAGTCTACTGAGTACAGTTCTGATTTAGCTCAACAATGGAATGTTTTCAGAAGCACAGAAGATGAGCAAAAAATAAATTACTATAATATTGGTAAAGTACGTTGGGCAGGAGCATTTAGTCAATTAGAATATGTTTCTGACGAAATTTCTGCTTTTGTTCAAGTTGGAATTTCTCAACAAGGATTTAAAAGAATTGACCCTTTTAACTATTTAGATTCTGATCCTGAAAGAGAATCTGGTTGGGAAAACTTTATTGGTGGAAATATCAAAGGTGGTGTAAACTGGAATATCGATGAAAATCACAATGTTTTTGTAAACATGGGAGATTATTCTAAACAACCATTTATTGATGCAGTTTTCCAAAACTACAGAAATGATGTTAACCCAAATCCAAGAAACGAAAAAGTATCTGGATTTGAATTAGGGTACGGATATACATCTGAAAAACTAAGAGCAAACGTAAATATTTACAGAACTGAGTGGAAAGATAGATTCAAAACTGTAGGATACAGAGACGGAAACGTTAGAGGAACTGCAGATTTACAAGGTATAAAGCAATTGCATACTGGTATTGAACTAGACTTTACATATGATCTTAGCGATAGATTTAGATTAGTTGGTATGGCTTCTGTTGGAGATTGGGAATATGCTGGAAATGTATCAGGAACAGCATTTGATGATGTAGATCCTGTAGGAACTGTAAACTTATACCTAGATGGTGTTAAGGTTGGTAATTCTGCACAAACTACAGCAAGATTAGGTTTTGACTGGGATGTTGCTGGTAACTTTAAAGTTGATTACAGTCATCGTTATGCTGCTAGATTATATGCAGACATAAATCCAGAAGATTTTGATACTGTAGACAATAATGGTTCACTTCAATTGCCTAACTATTTCTTAGGAGATTTAGGAATGTCTTACAAGTTTGACTTTAAAGATAGTTCAAATTTAAAGTTTAGATTAAACATTAACAACGTAGGAAATACAGAGTATATCGCTGAATCTTTAACTAATAATTTTGTTGAAAGTGGAGACGATAGTTACCGTGGTATTAACACAAATAACAAAGCCTTTTTTGGTTTTGGAACCACTTGGAACTTAACAGCTAGATACAGCTTCTAAAAGTTCTTAAACAATTTCAAAAAACCATCTTTAATTCTAAATTAAAGGTGGTTTTTTTATGAATAAATTTAGTACTTTTAGGATTATAAAATTTTTACAAAATGATGAAAATCGTACACTCTTATTGGGCATATTTAGTGCTTGCTGTTTTAATAATAACCGTTGTAAATGCAATTGTTGGACTTATTAAAAAAAAGGAATTCTCAAATAAAGATCTTCGACTTGGGTTGTTTACTTTGATTTTTTCTCATATTCAATTGCTAATTGGATTAGGTTGGTATTTTTCGAGCCCTTACTACAAAGCACTAAAAGCTAATGGAAGTGAAGTAATGGGAGATGCTGCAACTAGGCTTCTAGCCATTGAACATCCAATCATGATGATTGCAGCAACAATCTTTATTACAATTGGCTGGTCTAAGCATAAGAAAAAAACTGAGGATCATAAAAAATTTAAAACATTTGTGATTTTTTATGGGATTGGTCTTCTATTGATGTTATCTAAAATTCCCTGGAATCAATGGCCTACAGCCTAGTATTTAATCTTTCAATTATACTTTACAGATGAAAATAATTAGTTACTTTTTTTCATCAATTTTTGCATTAGCCTTTTTTTTAAGTCTAATCATTTTTCACCCCTTACAGTGGGTTGGATTAAAAATTGGATATCAATCACATAAAAACGTTGTAGATGTTCTTAATTGGATTTTAACCAAATCTCTTCTTATCATTGGGAATACTGTAAGTTTTAAGATAGCTCACCCTATACCGAAAAATACAACTATTATTTTTGTGGCTAATCATCAAGGGCTGTTTGACATTCCACCAATCATATGGTATCTAAGAAAATATCATAGTAAGTTTGTTTCTAAAATAGAATTAGGAAAAGGAATTCCGAGTATCTCTTTTAATCTTAAACATGGTGGTGCTGCATTAATTAATAGAAAAGACCCAAAACAAGCATTAACAGAATTAAAAGAATTTGGACAACGAATTCATGACAATAATTGGTCTGCTACAATTTTTCCTGAAGGAACAAGAAGTGTAACGGGTAAACCAAAAAAGTTTTATTATAATGGCTTAAAAATGATGATTAAATACAATCCTGATGCATATATTGTTCCTATTACAATCAATGATTCATGGAAAGTGTTCAAATATGGGAAGTTTCCACTTGGAATGTTTAATAACATTAAATTTGAGACTCATACGCCTATTAAAATAAATTCACTTTCTGTTGATGAGCTATTACAAAAAACAGAAGCAACCATTGTTTCCAAGATAAAATAGATCTCTATTTTTCAATTTTGAACGTGTCTTGATCCTCTAAAAAATTTAATTTTTGTCTTATTTTTTGCAACTCATTTTTAGAGACAACACATTGTAATATGTTTTCTTTCCCTTCTATAGTTCTAGAAAGTTTTTCTCCAAGGAAATTATAAATAGCTGTATGTCCATTATATTCATTCCCGTTTTCATCTTCTCCCACTCGATTAACACCAATACAATAACTCATGTTTTCAATTGCTCTAGCTTTTAATAATGTGTCCCAAGCATCAATTCTAATAGATGGCCAATTGGCTAAGTATACTAATAAATCGTACTCATTTGTGTTTCTAGACCAAACAGGAAATCTTAAATCATAACAAATTAAAGGACAAATTCTCCAGCCTTTATATAAAACGATTAATCTTTCTTTACCTGAAGTGTATTGATCATTTTCTTTGGCTAAGGTAAAAAGGTGTCTTTTATCATAGGTCTCTATATGACCGTTAGGATGTATAAAAAAAAGCCTATTAAAGTACTGAGCATTTTCTTTGATTACAACACTTCCTACTAGTGCCATTCTATTAATTTTAGCAGTAGTAACCATCCATTTGATGGTAGGTCCTCCCATAGTTTCTGCGATAGAAATTGGATTCATTGAAAAGCCAGTTGTAAACATTTCAGGAAGAATAACAAGATCTACAGTTGAGGGCAACTTTGATATTTGTTCATCAAAATACTCCAAATTTGCCGGAGGTTTTTCCCATACAATACTAGACTGAATTCCAACAATATTTAATTCATTCTTCATGAGATGATTTTTTTTATAATACTATAAAATTAGCAATTGTATTTTGTACATTGTTTATACAAAAGTACTTTTTTATTGATGCAAACTTTTATTTCTGAAACTATAGACGATATTCTTATAAAACAACCCTCTTTCGAAGACTGTGTTTTTATTTTACCTTCTCAAAGAGCAGGAGTTTTTGTAAAAGATACATTTAAAAAGAAAATAGTAACTGGCTTCTTGCCAGAAATTAAAACCATAGAATCATTTGTTAGCGAAATATCAGAAATAACCAAAGCCGATTCAATTCAATTGTTATTTCATTTTTATTCAATCTATTGCGAAATAGAGAAACATCCAGATACTTTTGATGTTTTTTCTTCTTGGGCTTCTGTTGTTCTTCAAGATTTTAATGAAATTGATCAATACCTCGTTAACTCTGATGATATTTTTACCTATTTAAGAGATATTCAAAGAATGAAAAAATGGTCTGTTAGAGGTGAGTTTAAAGAAACTGAACTCATAAAAGACCATCTTATTTATATGGAGAAGTTAGGGATTTATTATTCTAAATTATATTTATTCCTATTAGAAAAAAAAATAGGATACCAGGGCTTCATGTATAGGGAAGCTACAAAAAAAGTTTATCAGTTCTTAGAAAAAAATAGCCATAAAAAATTCTTTTTTATTGGATTTAACGCACTTAATAAGGCTGAAGAAACATTGTTTAAGATAATTCTAGACAATCAAAGCTCTGAAATTTATTGGGACATAGATTGTGCTTTTTTTGATGGAGCTCATAGTGCCGGGAGTTTTATAAGGAAATATAAAAAAGAATGGGGTTATTTTGAAAAAAATGAACTGAAGGTAATTAGCAATAATTTTAATTCAAAAAAAAATATTGAAATTATTGGAGCTCCTAAAAATATTTCTCAGTTAAAATATGCTGGAGAAATTTTAGAAAAATTTGATAATCATGAAAGTACAGCACTAGTTTTAGGAGATGAATCTCTGTTATCTGTTGCATTAAACTCTATCCCAAAAAATGTAAGTGGTATTAATATAACTATGGGGTACCCATTACAAAATGTTCCTACATCACAATTAATATCATCTATTTTTCAATTATTCATTACTCAAGACACCTTACAAAAAAGCGCTTCTAATAAATTTTACCATAAAGATGTCATTCGATTTTTTAAAAATTCTGTTATTTACCAACTAGTTAAAGGAGACGCTTCAGAAACAATTTTAACTATTGAAAACAATATTTCAAAGCAGAATAATACATTTATAGACGTTTCTACTATTGAATCATATCTGAAACCTTTAGATAAAAAAAATAGTTCTTTACTACTAACCATATTTAAGCCTTTTATTACCGTAGAGGATTTTATGACAAGAATTTTAAATCTCCTTGATGGTGCTAAAGATCATGTCTCAGTATTAGAAAAAGAATATTTATACAGATTTCATAATGCATTTAATCAATTGATTAATTTAAATAAGACAAAAAAATATTTTCAAAACATAAAAACAATTTATCAATTTTACAAAAGAATCATAGCCAATGAAAAACTGTCTTTTCAAGGTGAGCCATTAAATGGCTTGCAATTAATGGGAATGTTAGAAACCAGGGTTTTAGATTTTGAAAATGTAATTATTACATCCGTTAATGAAAATATAATTCCTTCGAGTGCTACACAAAATTCATTTATCCCTTTTGATGTAAAGGTTCAATTTGGGTTGCCAACTTACAGAGAAAAAGATGCTATTTATTCATATCACTTTTTCAGACTTTTACAAAGAGCCAAGAATGTTTATTTATTGTATAATACAGAAAATGACACTTTTGGAGGAGGAGAAAAAAGTAGATTTATCTCTCAATTACAATTAATAAAGACTCCTCTCGCAAAAAAAATTATTGCTCCCAAAATCACCACTGATAAAAAGGAACTAACAGAAGTAGAGAAAAATGAAGAGGTTCTTAAAGCACTTAAAGAATTGGCCTTTAAAGGGATTTCTCCATCAACCATAACCAACTACTTGTATAATCCAATCGCTTTTTACAAACAAAAGATACTTCATATTAAAGAAATTGAATCGGTAGAGGAAACCATTGCTGCTAACACTATGGGAACTGTTGTGCATGATGCTTTAGATGAATTATATACACCATACATAAACACCTTCTTAACCTGTAATCATATTGATTTAATGCTTCAAAAGCATAAAGAGATTGTTAAAAAATACTTTTTTAAACATTTTAAAAATGGAGAGATACTTACAGGAAAAAATCGCATCTCTTTTGAAATATCTAAACGCTTTGTAGAACGATTTCTAACAATGGAGAAAAAAGACTTAAGTGAAGGCAATCAGTTAAAGATTATAGAGACAGAATTGAATTTAGAAACGCTAATATCTGTTCCAAATATAAATTTTCCAATTAAAATAAGAGGAATTGTAGATAGAATTGACTTATACAACGGAACTTTAAGAATCATAGATTATAAAACAGGCAATGCAAAAGCAGGAGATTTAAAAATAGTAAATTTTGAAGAAATACAATCCGTTAAGTATAGCAAAGCAATTCAAATTTTATTATATGCTTTTATGTATTCTCAACAGAGTTCTTTTGATAAGGAAAAATCTTTAGAAGCAGGGATTATCTCTTTTAAAAATCTAAAAAGTGGCTTATTAAAAGTGAACTTTTCCTCAAAATCAAGAGGTTCTGATCATACTGTCACAGAAGAAAAATTAGAGGAATTTATAGAACAAATAAAATATCTTCTTCAAGAAATTTACAATCCCGAAGTTTCTTTTAAAGAGCCTAAAACCGTTTCTTATTCATAGTTGATGTGAGAAATCTCAATAAAAAAACTCAAAATTTATACTAATGTGGAGCATATCGGATTCGAACCGATGACCTCTACGCTGCCAGCGTAGCGCTCTAGCCAACTGAGCTAATGCCCCAATTATTGTCTACCACTTAAAATTAAAAGTGGTATAGAACAATGAAATTCTGATTTCAAAACAGTATTTTTTTCCCAAAGTTTTTGAAAAAACCCTCTTTTTCGTCTAAAAACACATAATAAATCAGGGTTATTGGATTGAAAGTGTTCTAGAACTCCCTGAAAAGTGGTCACGTTTTCTGACGTATTAAAAGTATTTTGAATTGCTGTTAGAGAGTCATCAACTGTTAAATCTTCAGTTTTATAATTAGGTGTTTTTACCAACAACAAGTTTATTTTTGAATTAAAAAATTTCTTGATTAGTTGTAAAGGAGTTAATACCCCTGGCTGATCTAATTTACCTGATTTAAAGGCAGTTAGCACTACCTTAAATGGATTAAATTTATAATTTTCTGGGACTATTAAAACTGGTATATCTGTTTGCTTTACAATGCTTCCTGAAGTACTCCCTAAAAAAACTTCTTCTTTAATGGAATTACTTCGAGGACCTACAACTATGAGATCTACACCTAATTTGCTTTTTACGGAATGAATACTTTCTATAGTTCCGCCTTTTGCAGAAATCATTTTAACAGATACTCCTTTTGTATCTACATTACTAATTATACTTTTAAGATAGAGATTGGTTTCCCTTTCTAAAATATCATTTACATTAATTAATGTACCTGCTTTAGACAGCACTTTATAAGCTCTAAAGACAAATACTTCAGCACTCAATTCTTTAGCAAAATCTATAGCGTATTGTAATGTATTGGAGGCATTTTCATTTGAACCTATTGGAACTAAAATATGATTCATAAATCTTAAAATTAGGTGAGACTAGAGAATTTATTCTTCGCTACAAATGTACATTTTTTTGAATGATATAATTTTCTTCCATCCTCAAATTGTAACTTTGTATTTAGAACAGTATTCTTTTTGAAAACAGATATTAATTTTAATAAGATTAATAAACTTGCAATACCTGCTTTAATTGCAGGCATAGCCGAACCTCTAATATCAATAACAGATACTGCTATAATTGGAAACATAGATTACAATGCTAAAGAGAGTTTAGGCGCTATTGCTATTGTGGGTTCTTTTTTATCTATGCTCATATGGGTTTTTGCTCAAACAAGAAGTGCTGTTTCTTCTATAATATCCACCTATTTAGGAGCTAATAAATTAGAAAGAGTTAAAACACTACCAGCACAAGCTATGAGCATAGTTGTAGGATTAGGGTTTTTAATCATTATACTTACCTATCCTTTTTCAGAATTTATTTTCAAAGCATTTGGAGCTGACCAAAACATATTAACTTATGCTGTAGATTACTATGAAATTAGAATCATTGGATTGCCTTTTACATTGTTTGTTTTTACTGTTTTCGGAACTTTTAGAGGGCTTCAAAATACACTTCAACCAATGCTTATCGCGTTACTTGGAGCTATCTTAAACATTATATTTGACTGGATTCTTGTGTACGGTATTCATGGAATCATCCCTGCCATGAATGTTAAAGGTGCTGCTTATGCTAGTGTCATATCTCAAATAGCAATGGCTTTAGCAGCAGGATATTTATTGCACAAAAAAACATCCATAAGTCTAAAATTTACACTTCCTTTTAACAAAGAAATACCAAAATTAATTAAAATGGTTGTTGACTTATTCTTAAGAACTATTGCTCTTAATGCGGCATTAATATTTGCAGTTTACAGAGCCACAAGTTATGGTTCAGACCAATTGGCTGCTTACGGAATTGGCATTCAATTATGGTTGTTTGGGGCATTTTTCATTGATGGGTATTCAAGTGCAGGGAACATCTTGTCCGGAAAATTATTAGGAGCAAAAGAATACATTACTTTATTTAAACTTGGGAAAAAGTTGGTCCTGTATGGATTTTTTGCCGGAATATTTCTTACGGGGATTGGATTCTTATTTTACAACGCAATAGGTGAAATATTTATTCAAGATACAGCAGTACTAAACTGTTTCTATGATGTTTTTTGGCTCATATTATTAATGCAACCTGTATGTGCTATTACATTTATTTTTGATGGAATGTTTAAAGGAATGGGATTTACAGCATTTTTGAGAAATCTATTACTTTTCTCTACCCTGCTAGTATTTATTCCATCCCTATTAATATTTGACACCTACAATTTCGAATTACTTGGTGTTTGGTTTTCTTTTTTATTTTGGATGATAGCAAGGGGGTTGCCATTACTTATGAAATTTAAAAGAAAGTTTTTACCCTTGGCTGAAAAAAGGTAATTTTGAAAAAAATTTATAATGAGCGTTATTAGGATTACAAAACAATTTAATTTTGAGACTGGGCATGCCCTTTATGGTTATGACGGTAAATGTAGAAATGTTCATGGTCATAGTTATAAACTTTCTGTAACTGTTTCAGGCACCCCAATTAATGACAATTCAAATGTAAAATACGGAATGGTCATTGATTTTTCTGACTTAAAGAAGATTGTAAAAGAGGAAATTGTGGATCAATTTGATCATGCAACTGTTTTTAATAAAAACACCCCTCATGTAGAATTAGCAAATGAATTAAGTAAAAGAGGGCATCACGTTATTTTAGTAGATTATCAACCAACAAGCGAAATGATGGTGATTGATTTTGCAGAAAAGATTAACAAAAGACTTCCCGAAAATATCTCGTTGTTTTCAATTAAACTTCAAGAGACTGAAACCTCTTTTGCGGAGTGGTTTGCTAGTGAAAATTAATTTCATAAATAAAAACAACTTCAATGGTTTGATATTGATTTAACAATTATATTTGATAAAAATAGCACCTATGAAAATATTTAAATTTACTTTAATTGCTTTTATCACCACAACTATACTTAGTTGCTCAGATAATTCTAATGACCCAGAATTAGACTTAACCAATGAAAGTTTAGCTGGAAGCTATAATATTACAATTTTAAACATAGACATAGAATCTTCTGCAGAAGTAGCTGGAGTTCCTGTCACCATATCAAATACTACAATTGATGGTGATACTTTTCAAGTGGATGTTGTTTTTAACACAAATGGAACATACACTGCAGGAGGCCAATATAGAGTTACATCAACTGTTACACCCGTAGCGACTCCACCAGTCACAAATACAGAAATTATAGTATTTGATGATTCAGGATCTTATTCCATTAATTCAGATGAGAGTACCATTACTTTCATGATTCAGGATCAAGCATTGTTGTCAGGTACTTTCAATGTATCTGATTTTAATGAAAATTCTATTTCTCTTACTCAACAAGTAGAGGAGACTATTGGAGATATAACGTCTTTAATTAATATGAATATTAGCTTAGACAGAAAATAAAGAAGACCTAGATTTATTTAATTATTTCCCATTAAACAAATTCATGGTATTATTAATGCCATCGGTACCAAAAGATACAATTGCTTTTGTAGCTACTGGAATTCTTTCTATAAGCTGACTTTGTTCTTCTTTTGACCAAGAACCTAAGACAAAATCTATTTGACGCCCTTTCGAATAATTCTCTCCAATGCCAAAACGGAAGCGATTATATTGTTGTGTTTGAAGTTTTTCTTGAATATCTTTCAATCCATTGTGTCCTCCTGCACTACCCTTAGTTTTTATTCTTATAGCGCCAAAATCAATATTTTTATCATCAGTTACTATACAAATATTGTCTAATTGAATTTTCTCTTTGGTCATCCAATACTTTACTGCTTTTCCACTTAAGTTCATAAAAGTACTTGGTTTCAGTAATATAAAGGATTTTCCTTTATATCTAAATCGTGTAATATCACCAAGTTTTTCTGTTTCAAATCTTACATCTTGGTCTTTGGCTAGTGCATCTAAAATTTGAAACCCTATGTTATGACGTGTTTTTGCATATTTTTCACCAATGTTACCAAGACCAACAATTAAAAATTTTTTCATACTATTTAAATTTGTTTTTGATTGTTTTTTAGTGAAAAATTTAAAAAAACTCATCATGTAAAAATAAGAAAATAAAAAAGCGTTACAATTATGTAACGCTTTTCTGCTTATTTATATTTTTTACTTCTTCTATTGCTAAAAAAGTGTCACACTATTCAGCTGCTGCTTCAGTAGTTGCTTCAGCTCCTGCTTCTGCACCTTCTTCAGCACCTTCTTCAGCTACTTCATCATCTACAGCATTACGTGATGTTCTTACTTGAACAACTACAGTATTGTCTGGATGCATGAACGTATAGTCATCATTAAATAATTCGGTTATGAATAATTTACTACCAATTTTTAACTCTGAAATATCAGCAGTTACAAAGTCTGGTAATTTAGCAGGAAGTGCCTTAATTTTTAGCTTACGATTTGTAAAACGTAAAGAACCTCCATTTAGAACTCCAG
>Ga0233394_1000268_pt1 | contig 17796 bp, 29 predicted proteins | sample 24DmetaG_FD_190481 | JGI IMG/M metagenome (GOLD analysis project Ga0233394, IMG submission 190481) | Seawater microbial communities from Monterey Bay, California, United States - 24D | ecosystem: Environmental > Aquatic > Marine > Coastal | place: USA: California | collected 2016-11-02 | reverse complement strand
CACGTCTGTATCTGCCATGAACCGGCCTTGCGGCGTGCCACCTGATGATTGCGCCCAGTTCGTTGATTTGTACTGGAACCAGATGTTCTGATTGGCTGCAGGAACGGGAATGAACAGAATGGCGTTGCCGCGAATCTGATACTGGTTCCATGGCCCCTGCATCACCATTGCCTTCAACTGCTCCCAGCGAGCCGCAGTCATCGGGCCAAATACGGGGCGGCGCAAATCTCGGTTCCACAACGTATCGTTGACGATCGCCTTGAGACCCGGAAACGTAGTGGCGATGTTTGCCACTTGCGTTTCCGTTGCGACTGTCGTGAAGGTTCCTTCCAGCATACAAGCCTGTGGATCGTATTCCGACAGTTGCCATTCCCCTTCTTTGGTGGAAAGGGCGACAACCTGCTGAATGGCCGGATCGGACGACTGAGCAGCCGTCGTCGGGTTCGGCAGGTTGATTCGCTGGCAAATGTCCTGAATGATCGACAGGCACGTGCCGGCTATAACGGTCTGCTGGACGACGATGGGCATTGTGGTTTCTCAGTAGGCGGCTGTGTGCTATGTGGTGCGGGTTAGTTACCGATGTAGGTCATCGTGGGCGCAGCTGAATACGTCACGACGACGCTTGAGCCTTGCGGCACCGGCACGACAGTGTTCGTTGCTGTTGCAACGGTATTGCCGCCGAGCGTGACGCTGGACACAGTGCCACCAGTCACGAAGACGTTGACCGCGTCCCCGGTGTTGTTCGTGTAGGTGAAGGGACTCGCGCCGACTGTGATCGAGGTGCTGGCAATCGGGTTGTAGCCAAGGTTACCCTTGATGATTTTGTTCGTGCCGGTGCCGCCGTCGTAGATGGAATTATTGATATTCCCTCGTACATCATTGCCCATCAGAACATAGTTATTCGAGGAACCCGGGTTGACGATGATGCCCCGACTTTGCGTATTACCGAATTGCGCTTGCTGGCCGGAGTGCGAGTTCGTTATAGAAAATCCCGAGATGCCCCCGCCGATGTCGAAGCCGGAGTACGTCCCAGACGAAGATTGAGAATTGCCCGAGGCATCACTATCATTAAATTCGACATTTTTAATGTTGGCGGCGTTGGCGGCGTTGAGAAAATAGCCAGACTGCCCGTTATTGAACGAGCGGTGCCCGACGAACCGCACCCCGTCGACAACGCCGACGCCGGCGATATCGACGCCCATCAAGCTATTAGTCGAACTCCAGCTATTGACGAACGTCGCTCCCTTAATCACCGCACTGGCGTTGGCTGGCGCAAGTTTGATGCCGTCGCCCGACGACGTATCGAACGCGCTATTCGACACGAACAGCCACGAAATATAATCGGTCGCCGCTTGCGGGTCGAGCAGCAAGCCGGTGCCGCAATGAATGCCATCGAACGCATCAAGCCACAACGCATTGGTGCTGTTGATGCGCATGCACGCGAGCGGTTGTGAGGCCGACGGATGGTCGGTGACAATGTTCTTGAAAAACTGATCGTTGCCGAGCCCAGTCACGTAAATATCGACACCGGTCGCAGCCACCGTATTGCGGATCTCAAGATCAGTGTAATACTGAATCACCCCGCCACTGATGTTTACACCCTGAAACGCGTTGGTAATTTTAAGGCGGTCTGCAGTAAAGTTTTGAACTCCAGTAACGCACAATGCGCAACCGGCAGTCTGCGTACCGCTAAACGTCAACGTAACGTCACGGATGCCCTGATTCGCTACTGCGTTGAATGGCAGCAGATTGATCGTTGTGTTAGGGCTGGTTATGGTTGTGTTGAAGATACCAGCGCCAGCTATATAAAGCCCTTGGCAAGTGATGTTGGCAATCTGCGTGCCGATCTTATATGTCCCTGCCGGGAAATACAGCGTACCGCCGCCCGCATTGCATACGGCGTTGATCGCAGCTTGAACACCGTTCGAACTATCAGTCGCGCCGGTTGGGTCAACGCCCGTGAAATCAAGTACGCTAACTCTTTCCTGAAACTTGCTCGTCAGCGACCGCGCGCCGCTTCCCGTCCCGCCTTGCAGATACTGCAGCTGGCTCGTCGCGCCAGTTGCGGTTGAGGCGTTGGTCCCGCCGTTCGCGATAGGGATAAGCGACGAACCGAGCAAACCTGTGAGCGCTGCGCTTTGCGTGGCCGCGCCGGTGCCACCGTTGGCGATCGTCAGCGGCGCATCGAGCGTCGACGTGCCGAGCACGTGCAGGTTTTGGACCGGGAACGTCTGCGCGAGCGCCGCGCACGACATTAGCGATGCAACGAATCCAGCGAACATCTTTTTCATACCTGCACCCCTGCAGCGTTGACCCAAATTGCCGGCGAGACCTGTTTGCATTCGATTTCGTAGCCGAGCGTCGTATCGAAATAGAGCTGATAAAGCTTCGGCGGGTTCGGTCGGTTTGCCGTCGAGCCACCGACTCCGACTCCGTTCGCGATCGGATCGGAGAGCAAGATGTCGGAAATCGTCTGCGGCGTGATGCCGGTCCCGCTGAGTTGAAGCGAGTAATGCCCGTCGGCAGCGTAGAAGGCGAACGCGCCGTTCGCGTCGGTCGTAAGCGGGTTGGCTGTGACCGTCACGCCGTTGTCGGCATAGATCGTCGCGTTCGTGCCGAGTGGATAGTTGACGACCAGAACGCTGACACCTTGCAGCGGGCGGCCGTTGCTCGATATGACGTTGTTCTGGTACTTCTGCATGATTACGCAGCCTCCTGCTTCGGCGGCCGACCAGGCCCGCGGCGCTGCTCTGCCGGTTGCCCGAGCGCCATCTGCTCGCGCATTTCTTCAACGACAGCAGTCAGATCCGCCACGCGCTGCTTAAGATCGGCGTTTTCAATAGTCAGCGCTTCTACTTTCATTGCGCTTTCCTTGCCTTCTCCGGTCTTGATGGCAGCTTGCGCGCGAGTTTTCAGCGCACGCGCACCCATGCCGATACGGCCGAGCGCTTCCTCATTTGAGGCGGCGAGTTCCTCGAGCGTACGCACGTTGACCGCCAAGCAGTTCTGGATTTCAGCGGGAGAAAACAGCGTCGTGCACATGCGCAGGGGCGTGCCGTTTTCTGGCAGTTCCTTACCGTCCTTGTACATGTCGTACATCTTGCGGAAGTCGCGCGCCCATTCGTAGTCATACATACCGGTTTGGGCTTGACCTTCGATCTTGGCGAGCCAAGCCTCGGCATGATCTTCGCGCACGTCCTTGCCACCAGAAGGTGTGACGATTACCCAGTCAATGTCTTTGTAGACCTTATGGCCTGCTTCGATCGAAGCTGCTCGATCTTCTGCGGGTCGCGTCTCAAAGCGCACGTGAGGGCGTGGGCCTTTTTCTTGCAGTTGCAGTTCTTGCATAATGCTTTCTCCTTGGGCTTTGTTATTCGCTCTTTCCAAACAGGTGCGCGAGAACGCGCTGGGCGAATTCTTCGGCCTCCATGCTGCCCTGATGCATGACATGCATGATTGAGTGCGGCAGGCCCATCAGCGCATGTTCCAAAGCCAAAAAACGGGCTTCGACGCGCTCTTCGAACGTTTTCGGCGCAACGGCGGCAAGTGCATTTTCAGCCGAGGCAACGGCGTTTGGGTCTTCAGTCGCCACTTCCGGCGCAACAGCAGTATTCGCAGCGACCACAGCATCCGTCGCCGTCGCAGTCGTCGTCTGAGTCTGCGACGTGTCCGCAGACGATACAGCCTCCCCCGATTGGGGCGCTTCGGCGGTCGGAGCTACATCACCCGGCGGCAATTGAGTTTCATCGGTCATGTTTCACCTCAGGCAGAAATGACGGCGATCCAAGTCAGCGCGTCAAGGGGAATGAAAATGGCCGCTTTGCCAGCGGGCACGGAAACAGCTGTGTTGGCGGATCCGCCATTGATGGCGCCTCCAACGTTCGGATAGACCGACAAGGCATTCGCGCCGCCGTTATGCACGGAGATCCATTCGCCAGTATTTGGCGCCGGAAGCAATGCACCTTGGCCAGCGCCTACCGTCGAAAACTGGTTGTGATCTGCGCCCAGTTTCGTCGCGGTCGCTTGAGTCGAGCCAGCGCCAGCCAAACCTTTAGCAGCCGTGCCGCCAAGTGCCTGACGAGTCGCGGCGCCCATTCCAGTGAAATTTGCTGAGTTCGGCATGATTCTTTACCTTCCAAAAAGCGCGGCGCAGACCCGTAGGAATGCGCCGCAAACGCCCCAAGGAGACAGCGGGGTTGGATTAAGTGATCGCGCCTTGCAGGAACGGTCGGTCGATTTCAGCAAAGATGAAGCCGGTGATCGTGCCGGTGATCGTTGCGCTACCGGTTGCGGTAGCTGCAGCGCTCATCGTGATCGTGCGTCCATCCGAGCTGATACCGGCCACAGTGGCGCCACCAGCGATGCCCGTACCGGACAACGTGAGACCCACAAACCAGCCATCGGCATTGTTCACGCGAAGCAGTGTCGAACCATTCACGGTCGAACCGACTTTCGTCGTGGAGAAAGTCGACGGTTGAACCGAAACGGCATTCAACACTTGGCGCCCTGCCGAGTTGGCGTTGACCTGACCACCGGTGGTCGCATCAATACCGAACGTCGTGCCAGCCGCGACCGAAGCCGTAGCTTTGATCGGCACTTGACCGGTGAGCTGAAACCAGCCGAATTGACCTGTGGAAAAGCCCGGTCCCACCGCAACCGCCACACCACGGCCAGTATTGGCGGTGGTCGGAGCAACGGTAGCGAGATAGGAGCCGTCCCATACGACGAGCTGACCCGTCGTAATCGTGGCGTTCGCTTGCAGGTAAATGAACTCCCCGCCGCCGAAATACGGATCGTCTGCTCCGACGATCGCACCCAGCGCATGACGTTGCGTCCCGTCAGGCGTGAAATAGTTGCTAATCGGCTGCGTACCGATCAGGGGATATTGCGATGCTGCTACAGTCATTTTGATACTCCTTGCAAACGCTTTTGCGCGTTGCGAACGTATTTCGAAACGGTTGTCTGGTCGATGCCTAATTGATCCGCGATTTTCTGTTGGCTAAATCCGAGTGCATAAAGCGCTTGTGCTCGCTGGACAACATCAAGTCCAGCCCTCGTATTTCCGACTGCGCGCCCACGCTCAAACATGTCCTGCGTGTTCTTTGCTGCAGTTCCGAGATAAAGGTGATTCGGATTTACGCATTTCCTGTTATCACAGCTATGCAGCACCCATTGATCGCCGGGGTCGCCCGTATAGATCATGTATGCAACTCTGTGCGCCTGGACTTGACGTCCGTCCCACCAGATTTTCCCGTAGCCATCGCGATGAATTGTGGATTGCCACTCATGACAACCACTCTCCATCTTTTTTACTTTCGCCTCAAATCGCGTCTGCAATGAAATTTGCGGATATTTCCCTTTTGGCATCTCCAGGCACTCCTTTTAAAAGCACCATTCAATGATAGGATGAAATATCCGCTTACGCTTTCACTACACTCAACTCTTCATCACACCCTGCAGGAATCGTGCAGAGCAGACGAGGTTGCCTTGCCAAAGAATCGGCATCACGATCGCATCTTGGTTCACCGAACGCAGTTCCTCCGGCATATCCATGTTGGCGTCACGATGGACAACCATTTCGAGGAAATCCGTGTTGAGGAAATACGCGTGTTGAGCCGGGATGCCGCCCGAGGAATCGAAGAACACGTCGGCGGTCTTGTACTTCATGGAGACCATACCGCCCTTGCCGTCGTCTTCAGGCGCGTAGCGCTTCAGGCTCGTCTGCGACTGTTCGTAGAACGCGAAGTAGTCGTCCGACATCACGATGAGGTCGGGCGAATCCGCGCCACGAGTCAGCTTGATCCACAGGTTGAGCATCAGCGATTCGATCGTGCTTGCGCTCGGCGTGATGGCACCACCGCCTTGGATCGGCGCAGCAGCCGATTGCACGAGGTTTTGCCAGAAGGCCCATGTGGAGGCGTTGATACCACCCACAGTGCCTACACCCGAATCGGCAACGATCGCCTGCAGCCCGTTGATCTGGTTGCTGGCAGTACCGTCCGAATAAACGTCAGCCGACAAGCCATTCGCAAACGAGCGTTGCGCGTTCGTGATCTTGGACTTGGTGAAGTTGATGATGCGTTGCGCGCCGGAGTTGGTGCGCAGTTCAAGACCTGAGGCGGCGACGTTCACCGCAGCTTGGCGCCACGGATATTCCGCCGCAGTCAGCACGTCAACGGCGTTGATGTTCAGAACATCGTAGCCGCTGTATCGCTGATAGGTCGAGTTGGCCTGGTAATCCAGGGGGCACACGATAGACAGGCCGCCGTCTTCGAGTCGCACGCGGCCCTTCGACGCAATGCGGCGATACAGGGCGTTGTGCTTGGAAACGTTGTCGGCAACCGTCTTCTTGTGGTTGCGATAAGTGGTCGATACCAGTTCGGTGAAAGCGTTGAACAGGCTCGACTGACCGGGAGATGCCATGATTGGCTCCTATTCAGTTGATGAGTCCTTGCTCTCGCGCTACGCGCTCAAGCGTCTGCTCCATGGTCTCGTTGGCGGGCGCTTGGGAGCCGCTTGTACGGCCGTTGGGCCGAACGTTGTTCGCTCCTGCGCGCTTTGCCTTCGCGACCTGCGCTTTCCGCTGTGCGTCCCACTCTTGCTGCTGTTGAGCGAGCCAAATCTGGTACGTCTGCGGGTTTTGCCGCATCGCCATTTCATAAGCGTCTTCAAGGTTCTTCGCCAAGCCGTTCTGAAGCAGAACAGCCATGTCTTTCTGAAGAAGCCCGAAGTGCTCGTGATCTGGATTTGCGGCGAATGCAGCAATCTCACTGTCGATTGCGGAGTGCTCCGCAGTCACAGCTTGCTGCTGCGATTGAAATTGCTGTTGTTGCAACTGATCAACCCGCTGCTGCAGAGCTTGCAGACGCGGGTCGACCGGGTTTTGTTGTTGCCAAACCTGTTCACCGGCAACTTGTTGGATGCCATTGGCGATAGTCTGCAGATCCATGCCATAACTGTTGGCGACCTGCAGCCAAAGGCTCAGCTTTTGCTGCGGCGAACCGTAGCGTAATTGGTGATCTGTCTTCAGCAGTTCATTGACGGCCGCTTGAGGCGAAACCCCGAAGCTTTGGATGGTCGCCATGTACGGCTGCACCGTGCGATCCCATTCCTGAGCGGTTTGCGCGCCGGTCTTGTACTGCTCAATACCTTTGTGAAAATCGTTTTCGCGGCGTTCAATCTCCGCACGCGCCAACGGAGGCAACTTTTCCCACTCAGCCAGCGCGGCCTTCTTCCAGGGCGGCTTAAATGCGTTTGGCTCGGGGTCTTGCGGTTCCGGCTCGGTTTCAGTCGGCTCGGTCTCAGTGGGCTCGACCGGATCCGGTTCGGGATCCGTTGCATCATTGATGATCGGGTCTACCGGATCAGAAGGTTCTTGATCAGCAGGTTGCGGCGCCTCGAAATCACCTTCCTGCCCACGCGCCGAAATGGCTGCCCAGGTATCTCGTAGGGTGTCGTCAATCGTCACTTCATCAGCCATTTCCTGCTCCTTGGGCAATAAAAAAGCCGCTCATTGGCGGCTTCGTTTTCTTGATCTGGTTTTGACTCATAACTGCGCAAGCGCTCGTTGATGCTCGGCACTCATGCCGTTGTAAACATCAGCAACGCCTTGCTCGATCACGCGCTCGAATTTGTGATCAACCTCGTTTGCGCGCCTTTCGGCTTCTTTCTTCTCGGCTTCCATGCCTTCCCACGGGCGGCAGTTTGAGCGTTTCAGATCTTCCATGCGGGCGCGGCGCCCTTCAATCCAACGCCCATCAATCGGGGACTGATAGCCAGGCAGATCGGTCTGCACGGCAGGGGCTTCGACAATGCGCTGCATTACGCCTTGGCAGCATGTCGGCAGGTTTTCGTCACGCTTGCTGACATGGCGGAAAATCGTTTCTTTGCGCCCGCATGCGCATTGGCAGGTGTAGATCGGCATTTCAGTTCTCCGAACCGGCCCGAGCAGCGCTGATCTGCGCCGCATCCAACTGCGCACCAGCGGCGATTTCTGCCACCTCTACGGCGCGCTGATTGTTCATTGCTGCGATAGCCAACTGAATCTGTCCAGCAAACTCCACTTTCATGCGCTCAAGCAACGCATCGTTTTGCATGCGCATCTGCTCAAGCATCGCTTCGTTATGCGCTTGCATAGCATTGCGGCGCGCTTCAAGTTCGATTTCTTGCTGGGCCTGCAATGCCTGTGCGTGCTGCTCTGCATAAGCGGTTTGCGCTTGAATCTGTGCTTTTTCGCGCTCCGCCTGAACGCTGGCTTGAATCTCGGCCATCTTCCCTTGCTGGCGCATTTGCTCAACCCGCAACGGAATTTGTGCTTTGGCCTGTTCAGCCTGCGCCTTAGGATCGGGCTGTGGCTGCGGCGCCTGCATCTGGTCGATCGCGTCTTCGAGCTGCGAACCCATGCGGAACTTGCGCGCTGTCGCCAGTAGCATTTCCTTGGCAGCAGGAAATGGCAGCACTTGCGACTGCACCATCGGCCACAGCTCTTTCACGACATTGGTAACAGCCGAAAAGGCTGCGGCCATATCTTGAATGTCTTCCTGCTGTGCCGCTGCGATGGTCGAATCTGTCTCAATGTCGACACGGAACGTACGCTGGGCGTCGTTTTCCATCGCTTTTTTCACGTCTTCCCACGTTGTGGGCTTAGGCGGAAGCGGCGGTACGTTCTGGCCCTGCATCTTTGCCGTGATCGCCATCTGCATCTGCTGATACCGGATCGGCATCACTTGCGCATCGGTCGGCAATTGCAGCTGCGTCATCTGCTTGAGCGTGTCAATCGAGAAACGCTCGCAGATCACCTCGGCCTGCAGGACAAACAGATCGCGGATATAGCGCTGCACCTCGCGCTGACGTGGGCTGACGCGCGTTTTACCGAAAGCGACCTTCAGATCCTGGGCGCCCTTCGTTTCCTGCGCGTCCGTCGAGCCGCGCATGATGTCGGCAATGCCGGTCAGCTCGTAAATCACCTGCTTGCACTGCTCGCGTTGCTCGAACAGCGATTGCACAACCTTGATGATTTGGTCGATCGGCGCGAACCAGATCGCCTTATCAATTCCGCCTGCCTCGTACAGCTGCTTGATCGACTTATCAGCCGGTATCAGGTCGTTGTCTTCGCCTCGGAACAGTTCGGCCACCTGATCGCCCAAGGACGGATCGTAGATGGCTCGTGCCTTTAGGGCGGCATGCAACTTGTTGATGCGCGTGGAGATGCGGTCGAGTTCTTCGGCCTGCTCCTTGTACTGGTCGTACAGGGGAGTGGGCTCGAACGTGTCCGAATCCTTGATCGCATACAGGGGGCGCGGGATCGGGAAAAACGAACTCAGCGAAAGAGGATCGCTCTCGACCTTCAACGGGCTGAATAGGTATGTCTCGCACAACCAAATAACCGTGCGCGTATCCTTGTCCCAGATTTCCCAGACTTTGGCCGTTTTAAACAGCTGCGCTGTATCTTCGTCCGTGATGCGCTGCATGTCGGCATCAGGCGGACCGCCGCTCAGCTCAATGGCATTGCCGATCTGCTCTCCAAATCGCTTTACCAGCTCATCACGCGTCAAATCGTGCTCAAACGCCCACCACGGGATTTCCTTGAACGATCGGCCTGGCCCGCAGAGGTACTTATCCCATTTGACGTGCTCGATAGGCGCCGTTTCCCAGGCCAATTCCTCGTTCTGCTCGCCTTCTTGAGCTTCGTGCGCTAGGTCGGTTTCCTCATCCTCAATGCCCGTTTCCTGTGTGTCGCCCACCTGCACCAAGTCAGGCACATAGCGCACACGCGAGACGGAGCGGCCGACCAGCAGCATGTCCAAAACATCTGCTTTGATCTCGGTGTCAAAGTCCGTAGTTTCGGCGTTGAACGTCAGCGCACGATTGATGGCCTCCGAAACAGCCTTCCCGAGCGGGTCATTCTGCGCAAACCGGCGCCGCGTGTCGGGCGTCGGCAATGTGTTGTACAGCAGCGGGTCAAGGATGTCCGTGACGATGAACAGCGCGTTGTAGCTGTTTTTTTTCCGTGACACGCTGGTGCCGTGATAGATGTCCCACAGCTTTTTGGCCTTGTCTCGCCATGGCTTCATGCGCTTGCGCGCCAGAGACAGCTCTACCGACCAGCGGCGGACTTGCGCCGTCGCGCCGTTGCCGAAATCCTTCGGCGTATCGACGCTGTTGATGGTCGTGGTGTCGACGTCAGCCATTTACGCGAGACCGATTAGAAGGGTGGCAGTCGTGCCTGTGGCAAGAACTTGCGAAACCTCTACGGGTAGCACAGTGCCCACAGGCGGCGCAGTGAAAGTGACCGTATTTCCGCCCAAGGTCTTTACTGCCACATTGCCAGCGCCGCCGACATAGATGGCTCGGTATTGTTGAGCGGCTGAATCGCTAGGCGTAATCGCCACGGCAGTCTGGTAAGTCGCAAAGTTGAGCTGCATATCAGGCGTCCTCCGCCATGCGTTTTGCGCGCTGGCGTGCAATGAGTTGGTCGATGCTCAGATCAAGCGGATATTTCGGGGGCGGAGGCTTCGGCGCCGTCACCTTCTCGGCCTCATACGCCACGGCCAGCATGCGGAATGCATCAGCCGGATTCGAGCACCAGTTGTGCAGCGGGTGATCGCGGAAAACCTTGTGTTTTTCGTCGTATTCGCGCTGGTATTGCGACAACGCTTCAATGCCGGTGAAACCAGCGGAGTCGTCCGTATTGCATGACGTATCGAACCAGCAACGCGGCAGCATCCGGCGCACCGCCTGAATGCCATCCTGCACGCCAATATCCGGCACGATGTCCACGTGATCCCAGCCCACACCGGCTATTCGGTTGCCTTCACGGTCCTCGGTGCCATCAACAATCTGCTCTTGCACGCTGCGATTGCTGGCCAGCGTCTTGGCCTTGGCGTCGTGCGGCAGGTAGAGCTTGCCGAGCTTCGGATTGCCATGCTGCTGCAGCCAATCACGCACCCACTTAAGGTAAAACGCGACGTCGTTGCCGTTGCTGCTGTGGAATCCGCACACATGCACAGCCTTCCACGGCACCTGAAACGCCCAGATGCTCGTGTCATCTGAGCGGCCCAGGTCGAACGCAAAATGCACCGGAAGCGCCGAATCCACCTTCACATCGGTGATGCGCTTCTCGGCCTTAACCTGCGTGATCCAAGCCGTGTAATACGCACCAAGAATCGCTGCCTCGAAACTGCAGTGATATTCCTGATCGAACATTGATTGACCGAAATCCGCGCCGTACTCGTCAATCAGCGCCAGCCGTTCCTGTTCCAATGCTTGCGCGTTGAAGATGCCCGTATCAGCCACAGTGGACACGTCAGCAAAAGCGCCTGGCATTTTCTGCGCGGCTTTCAGCATCCGCTCAGCGTGGTTGTGCCCCCGAGGCGTCGTGATAAAGCACGCCCAACCGCCGTTTTCCAGCATGATCGGGCGCACATACGCCCACGCTGCTGGGTTGGCCAGTGCCCATTCCGAGAACACGACGCCAGCAGGCGACGAACCCACCAGCGTGTTGTAACGATCGGATCCGCCCACTTGCCAGGTCGAGCCGTTCAAAAATTCGATGAACATCTCCTGCTCGCGCGTGGTCTTTCGCAGAGCCAGCGGAAAAGCCTCATCGATCCGACGCATCCCCGTGTGAGGGTTGACCGCCGTCCAGATGGCTTTACGTGCGTGGGCAGCTTCGGGCAGCAAATGCCAGTAGGCGCCTGCTCGCTGAAACGCCGCTACAGACGTCCAGCGCAGCGCAATGTCGTCCTTACCCCAGCGGCGATGCGCTATCTGGTACGCATAGCGTCCACCACCTTCGAGGTAGTTCCAGATCCGGCGCTGGTGAGTACGAGGTTGCCAGCCATGCGCCGGGAGCTGGATCTTAGTCACTGCTCCCCGTGCCGAAACGGACGATTTCGACTGTCAAGCCAACTTCGCCTGTGTGCTCGGCCTTTACTTCCTTGGGCAGAATGCGTGGGTAGATCGTTGACCAGAAAATGCGCTCATTCGTCTTGTCCGATTGAGCCCAAGCCAGCATCCCGTCAGCACCGCCAAGACCCTCGGCAACAAGCTGAATCGCCTCGCGCGCGTCCTGAGTGGTTTTGTTAGGCGTGCCTTTCTTGCGACCCCCCCTACGTTCACCGGGAGATGCGCCGCGAGCCATTTTTACTATCCTTTACTACTTTAGTAACCGCCACTGCCCTTGTAGCTGGCAAGCCGAGCGCCCACCTTCTTCGGGTCATGCTTGGCCGTCTTCTTGTCAAACACCTTGTTGGCCTTCGCGTCGATCTTGGCTTTCTCGTCTGGCGACATACGCCCAGCATTCACGGCCTGAGTGGCGCGCGCTTTCGCATTGGCTGCGTGACTAGCATCCGGCACGGGGTACGAGTGATCCGGGCCAGCGAACTTGCTTGCGGGCAGCTTGTCGCGCTGTGCGCTGCTCAGTTTCGCCATGACGGGCTCCAGAAATGCAAAAACCCGCCGTAGCGGGTTGGGACAGAAAAAAGCAAAAAGCCTACGAGCTTTCACCTAGCGGGCTTTTTTTGGGCGAACTACGCCCCACGGAAAGAGTATCTGAAATTACTTTTCAAAAGTCAAGGCCTACCATTCAACACCACGCTTCCTCAGCTTCGGCTCAATCTCAGCCTTGGCCAACGCGTACATCTCCGGCTGACGTTCGCCCGCACGGGGATTGCGCCACACCTTTGGCCCCAGCCGATTGCGCTGCTCAATTCGTATAGCCAGCGCCAAATCTGACATCAGCTCATCCACGCACGCCGTTATGGTCGGCATCTGGTACGCAGCCACCTGGCGTTCTAGGATCTCGGCTGTACTTTCGTATTGGCGGCTCGTCTGCGCCTTGGAAAAGCTCTTGTCTTGGTTGCTGTAGCCTTCGGAACTGGTGTAACCGATTTCCCACAAAAACCAGTCATACAACAAATCATCAATGCCGTCATATGCGTATGAATCCAGCGCAGATGGTCGAACAGTCGGTTTGGAAGGGGTTGCGGTGTATGCCATCACATTCCTTACAAGCAGGTGCCGTCAGCAAATTCACCAAAGCCGCGTGATTTCTCTCCGCATTGGTGCAGATAGGATTTGCCATTCCAAGCCTGCGATGCCCGGACCTTCCAAGCTTTCAGTAGTTCGCTGAAGTCGTAGCGGTCAACATCGTTTTTGAGCGGCACGTAGGGAAGATCCGTGCGCTTATAGAGCAAGGTGTTGCCGCAAAAGCTCTTTCGAGGTGCGGGCATCTTCTTGATCAGCCCCCGCTTAGCCATGACACTGAGAGTTTCGCGGACGGACGAACGCGAACGGTTCATGCCTTGCGCAACCTCATCGCACGTGACAACTTCCTTGCCGAGCTGGTCGATGTACTCACAGACTGCTTTCACGCTTGCTTCTGCAATGGTCATTTCGTCACCCCGATAAGGCCCCGTTCCATCAGTTGCACGTAAGTGCGCGTGATGCACTCAAAATGCATTGCCCGACGCTGCTCCTTGGTCATGTCTTTGCCCTGATCCAATGCGGCATGGCATGCAGGACACAAGCTCATGATTGCCGCGTCGCTGGCCTTGGTTCCCATGCCTTTACCGAACTCTTGCAGGTTGGCGTGCGCAGCTTGCACACCATGCGCCCCACAGTTCACGCAGCACAGTTCGTGGACGACTCCCAGTAGGTCACGGTTTCGGTAAGTCACGAATCCTCCAGCCCACACAGGAAATCAAGACTGCAATCCAACTCCTGCGCCAAGCCGACCAGGCTGCGCAGCACCGGCTGAATTTGCCCAGTCTCGTAACGGCCGATCTCGGACTGGCAAATGCCCACACGCCCAGCCAGATCCCTTTGCGTCATCCCGCGCTCTTCTCTGGCTTGCTTCAGGCGCTTTGCAAATACGTTTTCCATGACTACCTCCCAGCCAACCTAACGCGGTCATTCCATGGGCATTGCGAGCGGGAATGGCCGTAGCCGCCGCACACGGAACACCAGTCGTAATGACTCATATCCGCCTCCTAACTCACATCCCTAACTTGCTTGATCGGCAAGACGCTCTTTCAGCGCATAGCCCATAAGCGGCCAGATCTTTTGTACAGCGTTCTGTCGCGCGATCTTGCGGCCGACCTCGGCGTCGAAGTTCTCCGACGATGCGCAGGCTGACTCGCCAGTCACGACGAAGCCGTTTTCCAGCACCAGAACGCAGAGCGTCAGCATTTCAAGTGCTGTGCTATAAGCCGGATAGGCTTGGTCAGAATTCGCCACGCCCTCATCAGCCGTGAAGTAGTACTCCTCGGCAATGTTCGCCTCGATATCAGACGGCGTGACGCGCGGTGCGGTCTTGCCCTTGGCGATGATCTCCGCCTCGATGCCAGCGTCGTCCGTGCGCGGCGATTGAATGTTGCGCATATCCTTCTCCTTAAGAAACATCCCTAACAACGACTTCCCACCGGCCTTTGGCATTCTTCTTCCACCCGTGGCAGAGAATTCGCCATCCAGCCTCCCTTACTGCGTCTACGTTCTCGTGCTCGGCTATCTTCTTCACTCGGGCCGATAGGTTTGAGTAGCTCGTTGTTTGCACGCCTACCGTTTCACCGGGCTTGATTGCCACCAGATCCAGAAAGCCCCACATATCTACCCTGATTCGCGCGAAAGAATTCCAGTGCTCAACAATCCAAACCTTGTACCCCTGCGACTCCAATAGGGCTTTGCTGCGCTGGGTGGGCGAAGTCACCGCAAGACCTCCAGCGCCCAGCGACCTATGCGCACTACCTTTCGGTAACCATTACGCTCAGAGAAAAGCACCGGCAGATCTCGTTGGATAGAAAGGCCGCGCCCCAATACCCTGAAGTACATGCCCCATCGGTAGTAGCAAATGAACGTGTTCTTCATGCTTCCTCCGGCGCCCTAAGCGCTTCTTGATCTGTATTTCCCAACAGACCCGCAGCACGAGTCCACGTGTCAACGTGCTGCGGTACTTGAATATGCGCCTCGATTGGTTGCGCCTTTTGCGTTGCTTCACGAAACAATGTGCTTCGCAGCCGCTGCACCCATAGGCCCAGGTATTCGCTTTCGTCTCGTTCAACGATGCGCTCAACGCGCTCGCCTGTATGACGGTCGGGGTAGGAGTGATCGAGCTTGCGGACTTGCGGCGCCAAGTCGGGGCGACCAATGCGCTCCATGTATTCGCCAGCGCGCCGCGCCTGATCAGGCCCGCGCAGATTCATCGCCCAATGACAGGCGCGCACAAGACGGATGTTCTCGCGCAGGCGCTGCGTAATGTCTTGCCAGTCTTGCGGTGCGCTCATCGCATGACAGTCACAAAGCCATTCTTCGCCAGACTTGATTCCGGCCCACATCGGGCAGCCAAAAGCGAAGCACTGTCCGGGCTTCCCAACTGCTGGCGCATTCGCCGGAGTTCTGTCCATCGTCATGCTGTTGCCCTTCCTTGTGCTGACGCCATTGCGGTTTGAATACGCCCGATGTACTCGTGTCTGCTTTCACCCATTCGCGGACCGCCCGCGCCGAATCTGCGCCCCTCTGTCTCAAGTTGCGGATCCGTCATCGCGTGCAACGGTGGCGAACGCTGGGCCTGCGGCTTGGCTTCTGACTGCACCCACGCGGCCTCAAATCCTTGCCAACCGCGCGCCAGGCATTTCGCGATCGCGTCTTGCAAGGACCAGCCTGCTTTCTCGGCTTCGTCCTTGATGCCTTCCCAAGCCTTGGGCGTCAGGGGTGCGCGCTTCTTGGCCCGCAGGGCAAGAAATTCGACGGCGGTTTCCTCGTCAACGCCTTCGGCAACAAGATCCGACGATGAGAGCGCGGCAACGCGCGCTGTCTTTTGTTTTTGTTCTTTCTTATCTTCTTTATTCTTATCTTCTTTAGGTAACGAAGAACTAACGCCATCAGCGTTACCTTGACCGTTACCATCAGCGTTAGCTTTGTGTTTAGCCACGCGTTTTGCGGTGAGAGCCCGACTTTTTGCCGTCTCTCCGTTGTGCCGCTCAAAGTTTGGGAGTGAAACTCCATCGCCCGAGACGATCAGCCACCCAACTTTTGCCATTGCGTTGGCGAATCCGGTAACGCCAGCGATACGATCTAGTAACGCAGCGCTAACGCCAGGAGCGTTACCTTCAAGTGTCTGCTGATCGAACCAACGCCATACGCGCAACAGCTTTCCAACGGTCAGGTCTGGATCGTCCCAGCCCATCGCAACCGTCAAAGCCAATACCTCCGGCTTCTCCGGCGTATCGACTTCGAACTTGATCCAGTTACCGGCCACAGCGTTACCTCACACCCGCACAATCTTCCAAGTCTTGAGCGTCTTGCCATTGACGCACTTCGTGCCCTCTACGAGCTTTTCGTTGGCTCGCAGATAGCCGTAATCCACTGCCTCGCGTAGGCGCTTCCACACGCATGTCGAGCCGACTGCGACGGCAAGCTCAAACGTGGTCATTGCCTTGATGCGTAGGGCGGTGCAGATTCGGTCGTACTGAGTTTTCTTCATGGATGCCTCACTTCGCGGAGTAGTACGGCGTCAACTCAGTGACGGCGTTTTGCAGCTTCGTCAGAGTTGGGCTTTTGCTCTCTGCGAGTTTTCGAGCTCCAACAGCTGCTTTCTTCCATGCGACCGCTTTTTGATATGAACCAGCCAGGACGGATGGTGGGCAGCGGTCAGTTAGGCTTAGGAGTTGAGTGCGTAGTGCTGCGATCTGACGCTTCTCTTCCTCGATCTGCTCAGGGCTCTTAGCTAGCCTTTCCATGGCCGTAACCCTCCCGCTTCACTTGCTGCAAAAATTCGATGACGCGCGGAAGAAGATCGAGCGCCGCATGCACTTCTTGCTGCCTGTCATCCAGATCGAACAATTCCCGATGCCCATGCGTTTCGCGCTCGGCCATCTGAAGGTCAAATAGAAGGTTCTCCAGAATCATTCAGTCCTCCCGATCAGCAGCTTCCGAAGAAGCCGGTTCTCTTCCTCGACTCGCTGCGCCTTCTCGCGCTCAATACGGAGCAGGCGCTGTGTCTCCGTTTCCTTCGGGGTCAAGCTGTAGCCCATGCGGTCAGCCAACCAGATCAGCGGCACTTCGTTCTGCATGACATTCATCCACTTGATGAGGTTGTCCTGCGGAAAGTTGTTGGTGCCTGACTTGATGCGCGACCACGTTGCCGTGTCATTGACAGGTGAGCCCTTGCCGCAGATTTCCTTGTCATCCAAACCAGCCAACGTCTGCGACAGAATCAGCGCCGCTGTCATGCTCGGCTGACGGGAAACCAGCGCCACGTCTACGTCTTGCATTTCGGCTTTCAGGGATAGATCAAGCTGGGACATGGCAATTGATTCGTGTTGATCGATCGAAAAGGCTAAAAAAGAGGCGTGCGACGGGCACGCCAAAAGGGGGGATGTCAGGCAGCAGCTTCAGATGTCTGGTGCCGCAGATAGGACCAATCAACTTCATCGTTGAGGTCTTCGCAGCGAACCTTCCCATTGGTGAGGCGCTCGATCGTCGGGCAGTGCTCGGCAGGAACCTTGCGCCCGCTTTCCTTCCATTGGCCGACAGCGGACTTGGTGACGCCAAGTGCTCGGCCCAGGGCGGCTTGGGAGCCAACGATGGATGCGGCAACGTCAATGGGGTGGTCTTTCATGGCTCGCGCTCATAGGTACATTTGGCCAAAGTATAGAAAATCTGGAATCAATGGTCAAGAAACTATTGCCCCGCGCGGTATAGCGATTCTTTACCCTCCGGGCATGGAACTGAAAGACTGGGTGCGCACTGCGCGCGGACTGAAAAAACTCACTCAGGCACAGCTAGGGGAGGCTCTTG
>Ga0233394_1000262_pt1 | contig 17981 bp, 11 predicted proteins | sample 24DmetaG_FD_190481 | JGI IMG/M metagenome (GOLD analysis project Ga0233394, IMG submission 190481) | Seawater microbial communities from Monterey Bay, California, United States - 24D | ecosystem: Environmental > Aquatic > Marine > Coastal | place: USA: California | collected 2016-11-02 | reverse complement strand
AATGCTAGTATTTTAAATTCTGGTTATTTACCCTCAGTCTCTAGTTCATCCGGAGCAACTTTTAATAAAGATAATATTGAAGCAGAATTTTCAAATGGAGAATCTGCTATATTAAATGGTGCTAAGAGTTCTCGATACAATGCCTCTGTAAACTTAAACTATACACTGTTTGATGGATTGGGAAGATATTACAATTATAAGAGGTTAAAAGAGACTTACAAATTATCTGAATTACAAGCCAGAGAGACCATTGAAAATACAATAGCTCAATTATACACTGTATATTACAATGTTGCACAAGTAGCTGAACGGGTTGAAGTCCTTGAGAGAACGCTTACCATTTCAAAAGATAGAATTGAAAGAGCAAACTATCAATTTGAATTTGGTCAAGGAACCATGTTAGATGTTTTAAATGCTCAAGTTGATGTAAATAATGACAGTATTAATTTAATCAATGCAAGACAACAATTGGTGAATTCAAAACGAGATTTAAATGTAGTTTTAGGAAATGTAATTACCTCAGAATTTGATGTTGATACCACTATAGATTTTAAACTAAATGTAGATCAGAATGAATTAATTAATAAGATGAAATCTAATAATGTTAATTTATTACAGCTTAATAAAAATATGATGATCAATTCATTTATTATTAAAGCTAACAAATCTGGATATTTACCAAGTATAGGATTAACAGGCTCTTACGGATGGAACAAAGGAAACAATAATGCAGCATCTTTCGTTGCTGTTTCTACAAATACTGGTCTTTCAGGAGGTATTAATTTAAGCTGGAATTTATTTGATGGTGGTGCAACATCTACAAGAGTAAATAATGCCAAAATAGATCTTGAAAATAGAGCTCTAGAAAAAGAATCTGTTATAATAGATATTGAACGTAATTTTAAAAATGCTTGGGATGATTATCAAAACAAATTAATAATTTTTCAGGTTCAAGAAAATAACATTGTTACCTCAACCAACAACTTCAAAAGAACTAAAGAAAAATATAAACTAGGACAAGCCACTTCATTAGAATTTAGACAAGCACAATTAAATTTAATGAATTCAGAATTGAATAGAAATCAAGCAAAATATAGCGCAAAAATCGCAGAGTTATTGATGCTTCAAATAAGTGGAGAATTATTAAATATAAATTTTTAAGATATATTGTATCTCATTTTATAATACCAAAACAAAAAAAGCAACCAAATGGTTGCTTTTTTATTTGTAATTTCTGTTACTTACTTAAATACATTTTTCGTTTTGAATATAAATCGTAAAAGTCATCATCTTTTAAACTATCAATAAACAAAATACTTTCTCCAGTACTTTTCATCTCTGGGCCTAAGGTTTTATCAACATTTGGAAACTTATTAAAAGAAAATACAGGTTGTTTAATTGCATAACCATCTAGCTGAGGATTAAAATCAAAATCAGTTACTTTTTTCTCTCCTAACATAACCTTTGTCGCATAATTCACATAGGGTTCTTTGTAGGCTTTAGCAATGAAAGGAACTGTTCTTGAGGCTCTAGGATTGGCTTCAATGATATAAACTACATCATTTTTAATTGCAAATTGAATATTAATTAATCCAACAGTATTTAATTTTGTAGCTATAGTATTTGTATGATCGATTATTTGTTGCATCACTAGGTCACCGAGATTAAAAGCAGGAAGTGTTGCGTTTGAATCTCCTGAATGAACACCACATGGCTCTATATGCTCCATGATACCTATAATATATACATTTCCATCAGCATCACAAATTGCATCAGCCTCTGCTTCTATAGCTCCATCTAGATAATGATCTAACAATAGTTTATTGTTGGGTATTTTACGTAATAAGTCTACTACATGTTCAACTAAATCTTCTTTATTAATTACAATTTTCATGCCCTGCCCACCTAAAACATAGGAGGGTCTTACTAATATTGGAAAATCTAATTCATCTGCTAATGCCAATGCTTCATCAGCTGATTCTGCTACACCAAACTCCGGGAAGGGAATATTATTTTCTTTTAGAAGAGTTGAAAAACTTCCTCTATCTTCAGCTAAATCTAAAGATTCAAAACTTGTTCCTATTATTTTTACTCCATATTTTGTTAACTTTTCAGCTAATTTAAGAGCGGTTTGGCCTCCTAATTGAACAATTACTCCCTCTGGTTTCTCATGTCTAATAATATCATAAATATGCTCCCAAAAAACAGGTTCAAAATATAACTTATCAGCGGTATCAAAATCTGTAGAAACAGTTTCTGGATTACAGTTTATCATAATGGTTTCATAGCCGCACTCTGAAGCAGCTAAAACACCATGAACACAACAGTAATCAAACTCTATTCCTTGACCAATCCTGTTAGGACCAGATCCAAGAACTATAATTTTCTTTTTATCTGAAACAACACTTTCATTATGAACATATAACTCTCCAGAAGCTGATTCAACAGCATTCTCAAAAGTAGAATAATAATAAGGTGTTTTAGCTGTAAATTCCGCAGCACACGTATCTACTAATTTATATACTCTTTGTACATTAAGTTCTTCTCTCTTTTTATATACTTGACTCTCTAAACAACCTAACATATGAGCAATCTGGCGATCTCCATATCCTTTCTGTTTAGCTTCTAATAACAATTCTTTATTTAAAGTATCAATAGTATAAGTAGCAATTTCTTTTTCAAGTTGAAACAACTCTTCATACTGTTTGAGATACCACATATCAATTTTTGTGATATCATATATTTGACTTAATGGAATTCCCAAAGCAATTGCATCATAAATTACAAAAACACGATCCCAAGAAGCGTTGGTTAATTTGTCTATAATTTGATTATAATCTGTATATCCTTTTCCATCAGCCCCAAGGCCATTTCTTTTAATTTCTAGAGATTGTGTGGCTTTATGAAGTGCTTCTTGAAAAGACCTACCAATACCCATAACTTCTCCAACTGCCTTCATTTGAAGTCCTAAAGTTCTATCTGAACCTTCAAATTTGTCAAAATTCCAACGAGGAATTTTTACTATAACGTAATCTAGTGTAGGTTCAAATAAAGCTGAAGTAGACTTGGTTATTTGATTGTCTAATTCATCTAAAGTATATCCAATGGCAAGTTTAGTTGCTATCTTGGCAATAGGATAACCGGTTGCTTTACTAGCTAAAGCGGAAGATCGAGAAACACGTGGATTTATTTCAATGGCAATAATCTCTTCTTTATCATCTGGAGATACTGCAAACTGAACATTACAACCCCCTTCAAAATCACCAATACTACGCATCATTTTAATAGACATATCACGCATTTTCTGATACGTTTTATCGGAAAGAGTCATTGCAGGCGCAACAGTAATTGAATCTCCAGTATGAATTCCCATAGGGTCCATATTCTCAATTGAACAAATGATAACAACATTATCATTTTTATCTCTTAATAATTCTAACTCATACTCTTTCCATCCCATCATCGCTTTGTCTATCATCACTTCGTGGATAGGCGAGATTTCAAGACCTCTTCGCAATAATTTATCAAAATCTTCCTCCTCATAAACAATGGCTGCACCAGCACCTCCTAGTGTATAGGATGCTCTAATACATAAAGGAAAACCAAATTCTTGAGCAATTTCCTTTCCTTTTAGAAAAGATGTAGCAGTAGCTTGGGGAGCCATACCAACTCCAATTTTTAGCATTAACTCTCTAAATTTTTCTCGATCTTCAGTAATATTAATGGCATCTATATCTACACCTATTAATTTTACATCATGATCTTCCCATATTCCTTTCTCATCGGCTTCAATACATAGATTTAGAGCTGTTTGCCCACCCATAGTTGGAAGTACAGCATCTATTTGAGGATGTTCTTTTAAAATTTTTAGAATAGACTTCGTAGTCAATGGCAATAAATAAACATGATCAGCCATTGAGGGATCTGTCATGATAGTTGCCGGATTAGAATTAATTAATATGGTTTCAATTCCATCTTCTCTTAAGGATCTAAGAGACTGTGATCCAGAATAATCAAACTCGCAAGCTTGACCAATTACTATTGGACCTGAACCGATAATTAAAATAGATTTTAAATCCGCTTTTTTTGGCATGATTCTTTATTTGTGTTTTATGTTTTGTAAAAATACTTCGATAGAAGATATAAAAAAAGGTGTTACTTAAAAAAGCAACACCTATATTATTAACATATTGTTAATCATTATTTTTTTGGTCTAGATTCAGATGAAACAGATAATTTTTTTCTTCCCTTTGCTCTTCTTCTAGCTAATACTTTTCTACCATTAGCAGAAGCCATTCTTTCCAGGAAACCATGTTTGTTTCTTCTCTTTCTCTTTGATGGCTGAAACGTTCTTTTCGGCATTGTTTATATTTTTAAAAAGTATTATTATTTTTTGATTATTCGTTAACGAATTTTCGCCTCGTTATTAGCGTGGGCAAATATACAACTGTTTTTATTTTTGACAAATACTAAGTCTAAAAAAATTAAAATTATTTTTAATATTTACATTTATACCATTTTGTTGCTTATTTTTTGGTGTTTTTGTTTGTGAGAAAATCAAGAGTTAGTACTTTTGCTCAAACCTAATAAAACATGAGCAATACCAAATACGTTTTCGTAACAGGAGGCGTAACATCTTCTCTTGGAAAAGGAATCATAGCTGCTTCTCTAGCTAAACTATTACAAGTTAGAGGGTTTTCCGTGACCATTCAAAAATTAGATCCTTACATAAATATAGACCCAGGAACATTAAATCCATACGAACATGGTGAATGTTATGTTACTGATGACGGAGCAGAAACTGACTTAGACTTAGGTCATTATGAGCGATTTTTAAATATTCCTACTTCACAAGCCAATAATGTAACTACAGGAAGAATTTACCAATCTGTTATTGAAAAAGAAAGAAAAGGTGAGTTTTTAGGTAAAACTGTTCAGGTCATTCCTCATATTACTGATGAGATCAAACATCGAATTAAAATTTTAGGAAATACTGGAGATTTTGATATTGTAATTACAGAGATAGGAGGAACAGTTGGAGATATTGAATCATTACCTTATGTAGAATCTGTTCGTCAATTATTGTGGGAGCTAGGAAAAGAAAACGCAATAGTTATTCATTTAACATTAATTCCTTTTTTAGCCGCAGCTGGAGAACTAAAAACTAAACCCACACAACATTCTGTTAAAACTTTAATGCAAAGTGGAATAAATCCTGATGTGCTGGTTTGTAGAACAGAATATGAAATTTCTGATGACATTAAAAGAAAACTTGCTTTATTTTGTAATGTGAAGACAGAAGATGTAATTCAATCTATAGATGCTTCAACTATTTACGATGTTCCCAATTTAATGTTTGAAGAAGGATTAGATACTGTTGTTTTAAATAAATTACAACTCTGTTCTGAGAAACAACCACAGTTAACAGCTTGGAATAATTTTTTAGATAAATATAAAAACCCAAAATCTACTGTAGAAATTGGTTTAATTGGTAAATATGTAGAATTACAAGATTCTTACAAATCTATTTCAGAAGCTCTAATTCATGCAAGTGCAACTAATGAAACTAAAGTTAACGTTCGATGGATTCATTCTGAAGACCTAACCTCAGGTAATATTACTGATCTTCTTAAGGGTTTAAATGGTATTTTAGTTGCCCCAGGGTTTGGTGATCGAGGTATTGAAGGAAAAATTAAAGCAGTACAATATGCAAGAGAAAATAAAATTCCTTTTTTTGGAATTTGTCTTGGTATGCAAATGGCTGTTGTTGAGTTTTCTAGAAATATTTTAGGATATCAAGATGCTAGCTCAACTGAAATGGACGAAAATTGCACTCATCCAGTAATTAACTTAATGGAAGACCAAAAAGATGTCACTGAAAAAGGTGGCACCATGCGTTTAGGGGCATGGGATTGTGAAATTTCAGAAGAATCTAATGTATTTAAAGCCTACAATAAAACAATGATTAGTGAACGTCACAGACATCGCTATGAATTTAATAATGAGTATTTGGAACAAATAAGAGCCAAAGGAATGCAAACTACTGGAGTAAATCCAAAAACAGGATTAGTAGAAATTATTGAAATTCTAAATCACCCCTGGTTTGTAGGAGTACAATACCACCCAGAATACAAGAGTACTGTTTTAAATCCACATCCTTTATTTGTTGATTTTGTGAAAGCTGCTCTTCAACATTCTAAATAGTGGAATACTGTTTGCAATACATTAATATAGTTAATTAAAACATTGATATTCCTCCTATGAGGAGTCATTTTATTACATTTGTCATCGCTTTTGATTTTTTTTAGAGCAAAAATGACAACTTGACATTTTAAAATATATGGAAGAAAAAAAATTTGATATTAATTCCTTTATAGGAATGATTCTTATAGGAGGTATTCTTTTTTGGTGGATGAGTACTAACCAACCAGAAATTGATCAAAACACAGAGACTAACACAGAAAAAACAATTAATTCTGACTCTATAAAAAAACAAAATAATCTAACCAATTTACCACCTGTAATAAATGACTCATTAAAACGAGTTGAAATTAAGAATCAACTTGGTGCTTTTGCTTACAGTGAAGTTAATAGTTCTGTTGGAACTACGACATTAGAAAATGATGTATTACTTCTTAAAATTAATAACAAGGGAGGACAAATAATAGAGGCGCTTGTTAAAGGTTATAAAACCTACGATTCATTGCCTTTACATATGATTAAGGACAATAATTCAAGCTTCAATATTAATTTTGGAACCACAGACAACAGAATTTTAAATACTAAAGATTTATTTTTTGAACCATCGTTAACAAATAATGGTTCTAGTCAAGTGCTCTCTATGAAATTGAGAGTCTCAGAAAATCAGTTTCTAGAATACCGGTATGAAATGACTGATGATTATATGGTAAATTTTGCTGTAAGATCACAAGGATTAAGTTCTGTAATTAATTCCTCCAATACTATCAATTTAGATTGGTCTCTGAAAGGATACCGACATGAAAAAAGTTTGAGAACAGAAAACACAATGTATTCCTACTTTTATTATAAGTCTGATAATGAGGTAGAATACCTAGGCCTTGAGGATAGCGAAGTTGTAAACAACATAGATTGGGTTTCTTATAAGCAACATTTTTTCTCCTCCGTACTTCTCACTGATAAGGCTTTTAATAATGCAGCTATATCCTCTGTAGATTTAGTTAAAGACGAGGCAGTTGATACTATATTTACCAAAAAGTACAGTTTAAAAACACCGTTAGAACTTGCGAATGGCGAACTTAACTATAATATGAAATGGTACTATGGACCTTCAGATTATAAAAAGTTGTCAGAATATGAAGGAACAGAATTAAATGAAACTGCAGATCTTGGCTGGGGTATATTTGGAACAATCAACCGATGGATATTCATCCCTATCTTTGGAATGCTTGAGGGTTTTATGGGGAATTATGGTCTAATTATAATTTTGATGACCATAGTGGTAAGAATTATTATGTCTCCACTCGTATATAAATCATATGTTTCGAGTGCAAAAATGAAAGTAATTCGCCCAGAATTAAATGCATTGAATGAAAAATATCCTGGTAAAGAGAATGCAATGAAGCGCCAACAAGAAACGATGGCTGTTCAAAGAAAAGCAGGGGTAAGTATGTTGTCTGGATGTATTCCAGCATTACTTCAAATGCCCGTATTTTTTGCTTTATTCAAATTTTTCCCAACTAATTTATCTCTAAGACAAAAGGGGTTTCTATGGGCAAATGATTTATCTTCATATGATAGTGTTTTCACATTACCTTTTGAAATTCCATTGTATGGTTCTCATGTAAGTTTATTTACAATTTTAGCATCTACTGCAATATTCTTTTACATGAAAATGAATCAAAGTCAGCAAGCAAATATGCAAGCACCTGCGCAAGAAGGAATGCCTGATATGGGTAAAATGATGAAGTATATGATTTACTTCTCTCCTATCATGATGTTATTTTTCTTTAATAGTTATGCTAGTGGTTTAAGTTTATATTACTTTGTATCAAACTTATTAACCATCACAATAATGTTAGTCATAAAAAACTATGTGATTGATGAAGCCAAGATTCATGCTCAAATTGAAGAAAATAAAAAACGTCCTGAAAAGAAAAAGAGTAAGTTTAGACAACGTTTAGATGATGCAATGAAGCAAGCACAGGAACAACAAGCAAAAAGAAAATAAACAACTTTTTAAACGAACAAAAACCCGAAATTATTTTTCGGGTTTTTGTTTGTCAATAGATTTATAAATTTCTATTTACTTTAAGTGAAGTGCTTAATTATGAAGATTTCAACTTTCCATAATACAATATATATCCATAACAAAGCAGGGTTAAAATAAAGGCGGTTTTAAATCCAAATTTATCTATCAAACCACCAAATGCAAAAGGAATGATAGCACCTCCTACAATGGCCATACACAACAAACCTGAAGCTTGTGCTTTTAAATCCCCCAAACCTTCCAAGGTTAATGTAAAAATTGTTGGAAACATAATTGAGTTAAACAAGCCTACAGCCAAAATAGACCACATAGAAATCAGCCCATTTGTACTAATAGATATAGCTATCATTACAATGGCTAATAGCGCAAAAAGACTTAAAACTCTACCTGCAGGTAATATTCTTGTTAAATAAGCACCTACAAAACGTCCAATCATGGCCCCACCCCAATAGAAAATAATAAAAATTCCTAATAATGATTTTGGATCTGAGTTTGAAAATGTTTTATTAAAAGTACTTGCAATGGTATTAGCTATATTCATCATTGTATCATTTTCAGCTACAATTACTGCTAAATTCATATCATCAAAATAGTTTACTAAAAAGCTACCAATAGCAACCTCAGCCCCTACATATAAAAAAATACCTAGAGCTCCCATAAGCATTAATCTATTCTTTAATAAAGATAGATACCCGCCTTTAGGACTTTCCTGCATTACTTTTGGTAATTTTATAAATGCAAAAATAACTGCCAATACACCAATAAAAGTTGCTATTAGTAAAAATGGTGTTTGAACGGTCGCCGCCTCTGCTGCATAATAATCTACTTTCTCCATGGTAGATAATGCATTAATTTCTTCTGAGGTTTTTACAGAATCACTTAGTAAAAATAAAGCTCCTACAACAGGAGCTATAGTCGTTCCTAAAGAATTAAAAGCCTGTGATAAATTTAATCTACTTGAAGCACCGTCCTCAGAACCTAACAAGGCTACATATGGGTTGGCGGCTACTTGAAGTACTGTAATCCCTCCAGCTAATGTAAAATACCCAATTAGAAAAATAGTAAAGTTTCTGAATTCTGCAGCTGGATAAAAAAACAAACAGCCTATAGCCATAACTACTAATCCTAAGACGATTCCCTTTCTATAGCCTATTTTAGACAAAATTGCTCCAGCTGGAACAGAAACAACAAAAAATGCTGTAAAAAAAGCAAACTGAACTAAAACTGTTTTAGCGTAAGACATTTCAAAAACATCTTTTAATCTAGGAACCAAACTGTCTACCAATACCGTAATAAAACCCCACAGAAAAAATAAGGTTGTTAAAAAAACTAGTGCACTTTTGTATGATTTATTTGAAGACATAATTAAACTTTATTATAAAATAATGACTCATAATTTTTATTTTCACCATCCTTATAGATATTATAATTAAAAAATTCATGAATACAATAAGCGCCTGTTTCTCCTTTTTTATTCAAAGCAATAAATCCTACTTGAAAATCTTTATATCGATTTCCTGATTTCTTTACCACTCTTCTCACTGCTTCTTCACAAGCTTCTTGTGGTGTTTTTCCTTGACGCATAAGTTCTACTATTAAAAAACTACCTACTGTTTTTAAAACCTCTTCTCCCATTCCTGTAGCTGTGGCACCACCCACTTCATTATCTATAAATAAACCTGAACCAATAATAGGAGAATCACCAACTCTACCTGCCATCTTGTAGGAAAGACCACTTGTGGTGCATGCACCCGAAATATCTCCGTTTATATCTATAGCTAACATTCCAATGGTGTCATGATTTTCTATATTTATAATAGGTTTATAATCGGAGGTTTCTTTCCATTTCTCCCATGCTTTTTTTGAGGATTCAGTTAATAAGTTCTCCTTTGTAAACCCTAAATCATAGCCAAATTTCTCAGCACCTTCTCCAGCAAGGATAACATGAGGTGTTTGCTCCATCACTTTTCTAGCTAAAGAAATTACATGTGTAATGTTTTGCACACACATCACTGCACCATAATTTCCATCTTTATCCATAATGCAAGCATCTAGGGTCACATTTCCGTCTCGATCTGGCAATCCGCCTTTACCAACAGATGAATTCTTTACATCCGCTTCTTCAATCATACAGCCTTGTTCTACAGCATCTAAAGAGGTTCCTCCATTATTTATAACCTCCCACGCTTTGGCTGTTGCATTTGGTACGTTCCATGTTGCAATTACTATAGGTTTTACACTAATTGAATTCACTATACTACCAGAGTTGTTTTTTTCTTTGTTTGCATTACAAGCAACCACAGAAGCAGAAGCTACTACGCCTATAGTAGACAACGATGCTTTTTGAAGGAAGTTTCTTCTTTTCATTTTTTACTATTTTATTTGAATTTCATCTACAAATATCCAGGCTTTACCATCAAAAGGGGCTCCGATATGCCATTTTGGGACATCACCATAATTTTTTGCCATAACTTTTATATATCGAGCCTTTGTTGATTTAGAAAAATCAATAGTTTTAATTTTTATATCGTCTGTATTTGTGGGTAAATTGAACTTAAAATTATGATATTTATTAAAATTCACCCCATCCGAAGAAGTAAGTATTTTCAAATCTTTAGGGAGAAATATCCAAGATCGCTGATCTCTTAAAAATGATATTTTCACATTATTTATTTGCTTCACTTTACCTAAATCAACAATAGCGTGAAGGTCTGTATTAGAATACCCTTGCCAAGTTCCTGTCCTAAAATCTTCTGTACCTAAAATACCGTCAATTAAGGCATCATTTCCTCCAGCATTATACTGGTTTTCATAATCTGTGTATAATTTAATTGTAAGATTGGGATCTTTCTTATAAAAATCAGTTGAGATAACAGCACTTTTTTCACCTGCTTTCTGAGCATATACAGAAAGGTTTATAAAATCATCTATAACAAAAGGTTTTGTATATTTTATAAACCCTCCTTTATAACCTAATCTAAAAAATACATCAGCATCTTTATCAGCAGACGCTAATTCTACTTGTGTACTCCCTTTAAAAACAATATCTCCTTTTTTGATAAAAGGTGCAGGAATTATTTTATGATCTTTAATTTCTGTTGAAGGAATAAAATCATTACTTGTTCCCCAATTTGTGGGACGATCTGTCATTTCAAAAACTAAATTCCCTCCATTTACAATATCACTGTGTTTAAGGTAAGAATAAGGATAAGCCTTGTTATTAAGCTGCACATTTTTGATGTATTTATTCTCTAAATAGTTGTTTTTAGCTTCTACAGTAAATAACTTCCCATCTTCTAAATGAATGGTTGCTTTATCAAACAAAGGACTTCCAATAATGTATTGATTAGATCCTGGAGTAACAGGATAGAAACCTAAGGAAGAAAAAATATACCAAGCACTCATTTGACCACAATCTTCATTTCCAGAAATTCCATCTGGTGAGTTGGTGTATAATTCAGTTAAAATCTGACGTGTTTTTTCTTGGGTTTTATAAGGTTTATTTACAAAATTATATAGGTAGGCCATATGATGACTAGGTTCGTTACCATGAGCATATTGCCCTATCAATCCTGTAATGTCAGCCTGTGCTCTACCGGAAGTTTTATCATCAGCTATAAATAGCTTATCTAATTGTTTTTCTAACTGATCTTTTCCTCCCTGTAAATTCATAAAACCAGTAATATCATGAGGAACATAAAAACTATATTGCCAAGAATTGGCCTCCGTATAATTAAAGTTTACCTCATAAGGGTCAAAGGGTGCAAACCAAGTATTTCTAAACCTACCTCTCATAAACTTAGTAGTTGGGTCAAATACATTTTTATAGTTTTGAGAGCGTTCTAAAAAAGTTTTATAATCTTTTTGTTCACCCATAGAATTGGCCATCTGAGCAATTGTCCAGTCATCATAAGCATACTCTAGTGTTTTGGAAACCGATTCTGATTCTTTTTCTACTGGAATAAATCCAATATTTTTATAGGAATCTAGTCCTAATTTATCTCTAGTAGCAGAGTGTTTCATTGCTTTTAAAGCCTTATCGGCATCATAATTTCGAATTCCTTTTAGATAGGCGTCTGCTATCACAGGAACTGCATGATACCCTATCATACACCCCGTATAATTAGCTGCTAAATCCCAAATAGGCATAATACCTCCTTCATCAAATTTCGCTAAAAAGGTATTAATAAAGTCATTGGTTCTCTCTTGTTCTATAATGGTATACAAAGGGTGAGCTGCACGGTAGGTATCCCAAAGAGAAAAAACAGTGTAGTACTTAAAATCATTGGTTTGGTGAATCTTTAAATCCATTCCTCGGTATCTACCATCTACATCTTGATATAAATTTGGAGCTAGCATGCTGTGATACATTGCAGTGTAAAAATTAACTTTATTGGTTTGGTTATTGTCTTCAACTACTATTTTACCTAATTGACTTTCCCATGTTTGTTGTGTCTCTTTTTTAACCTCTTCAAAAGACTTTTTTCCAATTTCTTGTTCTAAATTTTGTTTCGCGCCTTTTTCGTCTACTGCTGAAATTCCAATTTTAACATAAACAGGTTCATTATTTGGATTAATAAACTCAAAACTTTCTTTGGTTGGCGACACCTCGTAGAGTCTCTCTGGGTCTTTTATTGGATGTGAGAATTTTATATGATAAAAAAGGAATTGATTTGTTGCCCAAGCTTTAGAGTATCTAAAACCACTTACTTCTTTCTCATTAATGATAGATATTTTAAAGCCATTTAATTCATCTCTATGTTCTAGGTCTAGTATTAATACTTGATTTTCAGGAGATGGATATTGATACTTATGCATTCCGCTTCGTTTAGAAACCGTTAATTCTACATCTATATTGGTATCTTCTAAGTGAACTTTATAATATCCCGGCTGTGCAACTTCATTTTTATGAGAAAATTTAGATTTATACCCTTTTTCACCATTAGCTCCATTATTTAAAATAGCTTGATTTGTTGGCATTAATAAAATATCTCCATAATCAGATACTCCTGTTCCACTAAGATGTGTATGCGAAAAACCATAAATTTCATCATCAGAATAATGATATCCAGAACAACCGTCCCAGCCGTCTAATCGAGTATCTGGGCTTAACTGCATCATTCCAAATGGCATTGAAGCTCCAGGGTAAGTATGACCATGACCACCTGTTCCGATAAAAGGATCTACAAAAGAAATTAAAGGAGCTGATTTTATTACTATATTGGGAGATTCTTTTTTATTACATGATAAAAAAACCATGGAATAAAGAAATAATAGAAAGTATTTAAACCTCATTGAGCTGATATTCTTATTTTTATAAAATCGAAGATACTAAAAATGAAACATTCAAATTTTTTACTGTATTTAATTATTTCTCTTTTTTTTAGTTGCAGTCAAGATAGTATTCAGCAAAAAGAAATTGGAATTATTCCAAAACCTCTATTTCAACAGTTAGGTGAAGGAGTTTTTATTTTAGATGAAAATATTCGTTTAATTTCAGATACTGAACTAAGTGAAGTTTCGGATTATTTTAAAATCTATTTAGAAGAACACTATCAAATTGTCTTCAATAGACAAAAGGATACAAAAAAAATTATTTTTACAATCAATGATACTATTACTAGTGAGGAAGGTTATGAATTAAAAATTAATGAACAAAATATTTTCATTAAATCAAAAAATGCCAAAGGTGCCTTTTATGCTGTTCAAAGTTTACTGCAATTAATGCCTATTAAATCAAATGGTCTAGCTATTAAAATTCCTTGCTTAGAACTACAAGACGAACCTCAATTTAAATACAGAGGAATGCATTTAGATGTGGGCCGACATTTTTTTTCTGTTGATTTTATAAAGAAGTATATAGACTTAATGGCTAGGCTGAAGATGAATACTTTTCATTGGCATTTGACCGAAGATCAAGGCTGGCGAATAGAAATAAAAAAATATCCAAAACTTCAAGAAATAGCAGCCTATAGAAAAGGAACCTTAATTGGTCATTACAATGACCAGCCTCACCAATTTGATGGCAAACCCTACGGAGGATTTTATACACAAGAACAAATAAAAGAAGTGGTTGCTTATGCAAAAACAAGACAAGTAACTATTATCCCAGAAATTGAAATGCCGGGGCATTCGCAAGCTGCCATTGCAGCCTACCCAGAATTAGGCTGTTCTGGAGAACAGGTGGAAGTAGCCACAAAATGGGGTATTTTTGATGAAGTGTATTGTCCAAAAGAAAGTACTTTTAAGTTTTTGGAAGATGTCATAGATGAAGTTGTGGCATTATTTCCTGGAAAATATATTCATATTGGTGGAGATGAAGCCCCAAAAACAAACTGGAAAAATTGTACTCACTGTCAAAAACTCATAAAAAGAGAGGGGCTGAAAGACGAGCACGGCTTGCAAAGTTATTTTATTGCAAGGATGGAGAAATATATCAATACCAAGGGAAAACAAATTATTGGATGGGATGAAATTCTAGAAGGTGGTTTAGCACCTAATGCAACTGTGATGTCTTGGCGAGGAACTAGTGGTGCTGTTCAAGCAGCAAAAGAAGGGCATGATGTTATTTTAACGCCGGGTTCTCACTGTTATTTTGATCATTATCAATCGGAAAATGAAAATGAACCTCTAGCTATAGGTGGATTTTTACCATTAGAAAAAGTATATCATTTTAATCCTATACCAGAAGAGTTAACTAACAAAGAAGCTACCTATGTATTGGGTGCACAAGGAAATGTATGGACAGAATATATGAAAACTGAAAAGCAAGTAGAATACATGGCTTTTCCAAGAGCAGTAGCTTTAAGTGAAGTACTCTGGTCTTCTCCTGAAAATAAAAATTATTCAGATTTTATATATAGATTAGAACAATATCAAAAAAGATTAGATCAATTAGATGTAAACTATGCCAACCATATCTATTCCGTAAATGGTAAATTAACTCATTTAAGTGATCGTGTAACTTATGAATTAAATACTACTTCCTCTAGCTATCCATTATACTATTCTACAGATAGGTCGTTTCCTTCAAAATTATATTCAACTCCAATTACCGTAGATACATCAATGCATATTAAAGCAGTAGTTTTGAATTCAAAAAAAACTGCATTGGGAGCTATTTTTGAACAAGAAATTAATTTACACAAAGGAGTTGGTGCTAAAATAGTAATAGATAAAGAACCACACCCAGCTTACAATGCTGGAGGAAAAGATGCTTTAATAAATGGTATTTCTGGGAATAACAAACGTTATGGAGACCGGGAATGGCTTGGTTTTTCAGGAGAAGATATTATAATTACCTTAGAATTTGACAGCCCAAAAAATATTAAAACGATCTCTACTAGATTTTATAATGGTCATGGTCAGTGGATTTATGCACCAAACGAAATTGGTTTCAGTTTTTATCTAGAAGATGGAAAAACTGTTAATGATATTAGAATCATAGAAGAAAAAAATAATTTGTTAGTAAATTACTCCTATGAATTGAAATCTACACCCGTTAAAAAATTAGATATTATTGTAAAAAATTATGGTACAATTCCAAAAGGAAAACAAGGTGCAGGCCATAAAGCATGGACTTTTATCGATGAAATAATTATTGAGTAATATGATCCTAGAAATTTGTGCCAACTCCTATCAATCTGCTGTTAATGCAAACATTGCTGGAGCACATCGTATAGAGTTATGTTCTGAAATCTCTGTTGGTGGAACTACCCCTTCATATGGATTGCTGAAGAAAGTAATGGCAGATATTGACATTCCTGTTCATGTCTTAATTAGACCAAGAAGTGGAAACTTTACCTACTCTGGTAAAGAATTTGACATCATGAAAGAAAACATCCGTCTATGTAAAGACCTAGGTTGTGCTGGAATAGTTGCTGGAGTACTGCATGAAGATAACACCATAGATATCAAAAGAACTTCAGAATTAATTGAACTGTCTAAACCCATGTCTTTTACTTTCCATAGAGCTTTTGATGTGGTATCAAAACCAAAAGAATCATTACTTCAATTACTAAATTTAGGAGTAGATCGTCTATTAACTTCTGGGCAACAAGAAAAAGCTGAGGATAGCATAGAATTATTATTAGAGCTTCAAAAGATAGCAGAGAACAAACTCACTATACTTCCCGGAAGTGGAATAAACTCAGAGAATTGTATTCACTTTAAAAATAGTGGTTTTAGCGAAATTCATAGCTCTGCATCTAAGATCATTTCTAGTAAAACCCATCCTTATTTTGGAAATACGCCGCAAACAGTTTCTGATATAGATCGTATCAAAAGTATCTTAGATAGTATAGCTTAGACTATTTTTTTGAAAAGAATATAGCTTCTAAAAACCCTAGTCCGTAGCCTATGAATTGTGTGACTGAAGTTATGATACTTAATAAACCAACTATTGGATTAAAATTATTACGAAAAAAAGCATCTAGAGCTATTAAAGAAAAGTACAACCCATATCCTAGTATGGGAATATAAATTCCAAAAATTAGAAGTAAAATAGACAAGTCTAAACCCAGTATAAAAATACTTGGAAACCAATACGTGAGTTTAGCAGTTGTTGGATACATTTTATTGAGTTTTGGTCTTGCAGCACCAAATGCATGGGTTTGATAGAAAAAACTTGAGATAGAATTTCTTCGCTTATGATATACAAAAGCTGTATTTATTAACTGAGTTTCTAACCCATGATTCCATAAACGAAATGTAATATCTATATCTTCTCCTGCACGCATTTCTGAAAAGCCTTTGGTAATCTCAAACGCTTTTTTTGAAAGCCCCATATTAAAACTGCGAGGTTGAAATTTTACAACACTATTTTTATTTCCTCTAATACCTCCAGTTGTAAAAAAAGAAGTCATAGAATAATTAATGGCTTTCTGTAATTCTGAAAAATTAGGATGCGCTGCATCTGGGCCACCAAAAGCATCTGTATAATTATACTCTAATTGCTTAGCAACTGTTGCTAGATAGTGTTTTGGTAGAATTACATCAGAATCTAAAATAATAAAGTAGTTTCCTGTTGCTTTTTGCATACCAAAATTTCTACTTGGTCCAGGTCCTGTATTTTCTTTCTCTAAATAGTGAATAGATAACTCAGAGTTATATTTTTCTACAATTAAATCACTTTTTACAGAAGATCCATCTTCAATAATAAAAACATCAAAAACCTCATCATATTCTTGAGTTAGAATACTAGCCAATAATTCGTCTACTTCTTCTGGACGATTATACACTGGGATGATAATGGAAAAAACTGGTTTCACTGGTTTTGCTATATCACAGAAAAGTTAATTTCTTGTTTGTTAATTTCAAATAAAACTGAATGGTACTTTGTTAATTTAAATACTTCAGCTTCTTCTTCACTTATATTATAATCTATTTTTGTACTATATCTATGAGCATCTGTAGAATAATCTGATTCTATTCTGTCTTCATCAGAATCAAATTTTAGAGTTGCGTCTTTAGCAGAAAAAACAAGTTTACTTCCTTTTTTAGTCTTTACATTAGTAGCACTTACCAAAATAGTTTCTAACATTAAAAAACCTCCTAATTCATTAATTGTTATGTACAAATCTCCATAGTCTGAAGTTGCATATTTAGCAATTCCAACACTTTTAATATTTTCTTCTATATGAAGATCTACTTCATTTCTATCTAGAAGATGAAAACTACTTGAAGATGAAAACACCTTGTCTATTTTCTTAAAAAAACTCATCTATTCAGCTTT
>Ga0233394_1000245_pt1 | contig 18702 bp, 16 predicted proteins | sample 24DmetaG_FD_190481 | JGI IMG/M metagenome (GOLD analysis project Ga0233394, IMG submission 190481) | Seawater microbial communities from Monterey Bay, California, United States - 24D | ecosystem: Environmental > Aquatic > Marine > Coastal | place: USA: California | collected 2016-11-02 | reverse complement strand
GATTAAAAGTAAAACCCGTCCCAGGCCTCTCTGGAATAACAATATGTCCATCTATGATATCCATTGGTTCATTGAAAAGCCTCTCAAACCATGGCATATGTTCAACTGATATACAGTTTTCTTCAGATCCAGCAACGCAAAGACTTTGCTCTGTAAAAATATGTGTTGATATTGGAACTTTGAAAGTAGAAGCCAGTTGGGCTGTTGCTTTCATTTCAGAGATTCCTCCAATTCTTTGAAGATCCGGCATCACAATATCACATCCTCTTGCATCTAACATTTTATAAATACCCTCAATAGAATATTCGTTTTCACACGAAGCGATAGGTATTGCTACTTGCTTTTTAACCTTTGCATGTCCTTTGTAATCATAAGCATTAACTGGCTCTTCCAGCCAGATTAAATCATATTCTTCCAGAGCTTTTCCTAGTGTAATAGCATCATCAATGCTGAGACCTTGATTAGCATCAGCCATCAGTTCAACTTCTTGACCAATTGCTTTTCTTAACTCTCTAACACGCTCTATATCGACAGAATTGTTACCGCTACCAACCCTAATCTTCATAGCTAAAAATCCTTGACGTAAAAATTCATGAGCTTCATTAACTATTGAGTCAATAGATTGAGACAACCATAACCCTCCACTGGCATAGGCTTTAACCTTTGTACGATGAATTCCAAATAGTCTATGTAACGGCAAATTGCTTGCCTTTCCATTGATATCCCACAGAGCTGTATCAAGCGTTGAAAGAGCTGCAATGCTAATACTATCTCTCCCTAGGGAGTCTATTAAATGATTTATCTTTTTCAAGATAGATGGCAATAATAAAGGATCCTGACCAATTAGTAAAGAAGCAACTTTAGAAAGTCTCTCATGATAAATTTTGATGTTTTTAGCATTCAAACTAAATAAATATCCCTCACCTGAAATCCCCCTGTCTGTCTTGATAGTTAGAAGAACACATCCAACTGATCTCATAGTATGAATGGCAGTTGTTATAGTATTCTCAAATGGTATTTCGATAATTTGCGTCTTTATTGCATCAATTTTCATAGTATTGCCATTTATTTTTTTGACCTAGATGATATTGTTTGATTAAGTGCTTTTATAGAGTCATTAAATAATTTTGAATTCATGCCATTTTTTGAATAACCGAGATAAAGAGGTCGATTAAATATTGGAGCACCCTCAACAAGGAAGCACTGTTTAGTTTTTAGTAGAGGTTGAATCGAGGCTTCAGAAAAATAACCCGAACCTCCATTTTTTAGAACATGATTCAGGGCAGTATCTGCAATTGCAAATGAAATTTTCGGATTATGTGCATCTGGGAAGGCTAAGTTATGTTGTGTTGTGAAACCATAACCCCAGTCAACAAAAACATAACCTTCAACTTGGCCTGACTCTATTGAGCGTGGCTCTGTTGAGACTAGAACTAACTTTTCATCCATTAGCTTATCTATCTTTATGCTAGGATGATGGATTGGCTCATAAAGTATTGCCATATCAATGAGTCCATCTTTGAGAAGGTTCATGAGGCTAATTGAATATTCACTAATGACCCTTGTTACTATATTAGGAGCCATAGTCTGCATATAGTTCAGCCAACTTGGAGCAAAATAATCCCAATGATTGAGCTGGACCCCTAGAATAAATGTACCAATCATATCATCAGGAAGGGCAATCTCTTGACGAGCTTTATCCCAAGAGGTGACAGCAGTATAAGCATGGCGTTGAAAAATTCTACCTGCGGTCGTTAGGCTGCATCCATTTCTATTTCTGACAATAAGTTTTTGGTTGAGTTGATTTTCAAGTGACTTGATTCTTGCACTTATAGTGGATTGAGTAACATGTAATTTTTCTGCCGATAGTAAAAAACTCCCAGTCGTAGTCACCTCTAAAAAAGTTCTCATGTGTTCAATATTCAAAATTTATTCCTTAATTTGATTAGTATTTAAATATTAATATTTTGATATTATATTAGTGATTTAACCTATTTATATCGAATTAGTTAATTTATAAATCATATTTTTATCAAGTCAAATATTTATTTAAAAGGTATATTAGAAATTTTTTATGAATAAATTCATGATATGAATAAAGAGACAAATAATCTTAAGTTGCGACAAGAGCAAATAAGAATAGATTTAGCTGCCATGTTTAGATTAACCGCAATGCATGGGTGGGACGATACAATTTGGAATCATATTACTGCAAGAGTCCCAGGATCTGACCACCATTTTTATATGCATCGTTTTGGACTATCTTATGAGGAGGTTTGTGCATCTAACTTAATCAAGGTTGATGAAGAGGGAAATGTTCTTGAGGGGCCAAAGGATGTTAATACCGCAGGATTTATAATCCATAGTGCAATTCACTTAAATCATCCTAACAATAAATTTGTCTTTCATGCGCATCCGCCCAGTGCTATTGCAGCAACTGCTTTTAAGGAGATCCCTTTTCTTGTTCAAGACTCTTCAATGTTATTTGGCAAAATTGGTTATCACGAATGGGAAGGATTATCTGTTGATCCAGATGAAAGACTAAGGATTGCAAAAAATTTAGGCAATAACTCTTGCCTTGTAATGAGAAACCATGGTTTTTTAACTGTAGGAGAGACGGCTGGCCAATGCTTTATGAATATGTATTATTTGATTCGGATGTGTGAAGTTGCACTCTCAGCAACTGCGTCAAAGATAGAGATAGACTCTGGTTTAGAGCAGCTATGGCCAATTGCTTCTAAACAATACGAGGCATTTAAGCCTGGTTTATATGAATGGCCCGCATTATTGCGCAGATGTGATCGACTTGACCCGTCCTATAAAGAGTAAAAAGATAATGAAAAATAATTCGGCACCATCGGCTTTTAGTTCTTTTGAAATTCGATTAGAAGAGTTTGTAGATTTAGAAGAATTCCCTATTCACGATTTGACGAGTCCAATAAGGGAGATGCTCGTTAATGATTGTCGTAAAGATCTAGAGAAATGGGGGTGTGCACATATCCCTAATTTTATTACTAGTTCAGCAGTACAAAAAATGAGGGATGAAGCCTTTAGGCTTATTAATGATTCTCGAAGAGCTCACAAATTTGTAAACCCTTATCTAACCGAAGATGATACGACATTGCCTAAAGACCATCCGAAGCGATTTTTTGAAGAACGAACATCCTCTTTTATAAATTCCGATTTGCTAGATAGAGATTCTATACTGCGCAAGATATACGATTCTGATGTCATGGTTCATTTTGTATCTGACTGTTTGAATGTAGGTCCAATTTATCGTTGGGCTGAGCCTCTTGGGAGAAATCCATATAGCGTCATGTACGATGGTGACTACTTTCCCTGGCATTTCGATGGAAATGACTTCACAGTGAGTATATTGGTTAATGAGTCAATAGATGGGGGTGACTTTGAATATGCTCCAGATATCCGCACACCAAAAAATGAAAATTTTGAAGACGTTAAGAGTGTTTTGCGTGGCCAACGAGACAAAGTGAGAGTTTTGAGTTTAAAAAATGGCGATATTCAGATATTTAAAGGCCGCTATTCTCTTCACAGGGTCACAAAAACCAAAGGAAAAGAGCCTAGAATCATAGCTCTTCCAACTTATGTGACAAACCCATATTTAGTAAATAGACCGCATCATGCTGAAGCATTCTATGGCCGTTCAATGCCAATTCATCACGAGCGCAACCTTGAACGACTTGACGATTTAACTGATTAGAGAGGAAAAGTCATGAAGCCAGAAAGATGGAAAAACCCAGCAAATAAATTATTTCCCTATCAGGTTGGATTTACTTCTCCGCCTCATGATTTTGATGCTGCTCCTAGCGACTTCCTAGGAATAGCACCTGAGGAGGTAGGAGTTCATGGTCGAATAATGCATGTCCCAGGTTACGCTCATGAATTGAAACAGAGAACAAAAAACTTTGATCTTTTAGAGGAATTTGTAAACTGTATGTCAAATAGTGGTGCAGATGTTGTTGGTCAGGTTGGCACCAACTGGGTTCATTGTAATGGAACTAGTCCAAATGAAATTCGTGAATTCTGTAATAAATTGAGTGATAAGTACGAAACACCCTTTCATATGGCGGGCATGTGTCTAGTGGAGGCTCTTCAAGAGATTAATGCAGAAAAAATAGCCTTAAATTCAGTTTATTATTGGCCTGATTGGCGCGACGGTATTGCTCGATTTCTCAGGGAGGCAGGTTTTGAAGTTGCCTATGTTGGAAATTTTGTAGACCAAGGATTCTATCAAACTCAACAAGAGGTTAATGATCTGACTTGGATTTTTCCACATGAGTTAGCTGAGAAATCGGTGACCTACGTTGCAGATCAGGTGCCTGATGCGGATGCAATTGTAATTAATGGTATGCCGAATTGGAGACGTTCAGATGGCCTTCCAAAAAGAGCTCTTCACTACACCCCAAGGTTTGAGATGGTCACTGGTATTCCGGTCATCTCATCAGATGTTGCTCTCTACTGGCAAATATTCAAAACTCTTGGAGTGGCTCCTATTGGGCAACATGGCCACTTACTTTCCAAACTCAATAAGGATTAATCTAATGAATAAAATACTCACAATTTGGGCGATACCCAGGTCTACCTCCACCGCATTTGAGTGGATGATGCGCCAGCGCGGAGATATGGAATGTTTTCATGAGCCATTTGGAGAGGCCTGGTACCAGGGGGAGAGTCCACTATGGCCAAGATTGCAAAAAGATAGTGTACGTACTCCTGGACTATCGCTAGAAAGTGTTTTGTTAAACCTAAAGCAAACTGCTTCCAAAAAACCGGTTTTTACTAAGGACTTTCCGCACTATGTAAGCACTATTTGGACTGAAGAGTTTCTGTCTCATTTTAATCATAGCTTTTTAATTAGAGATCCTGCGAAAACTATCAGCTCAATATACAAGCATTTTCCAGACTTTGTCATTGAGGAATTGGGCTATTTAGAGCAAAGAGAGCTTTTTAATAAAGTTTATTCAATTTCTAATAAGGTTCCAGTAGTTATTGATAGTGATGACCTTCTTGAAAATCCATATGAGATGATTGAGGCTTATTGCAATGCTGTAGGCATTCCATTTATTGAAGAGGCGCTAAGTTGGAAGCCAGGCAAGCGTGAGGAAGTCAGTTGGTGGGATGGTGGCTCATTTCATGAAAATTTACGAAATTCAGATGGTTTGAAGCCACAAAAACGCAACTATGTTGAAGTTAATGATTTACCCGAACGTGTCAAAAAGATTTATGACATAGTTATGCCTCACTACAATGAACTATACGAACATCGTTTAACGATTAAATGAAGCAATTGATTTAGGAAAGAAAATGAATATAGGTTTTGTTGGCTTAGGAAATATGGGCTCAGGAATGGCTAATAATTTGTTAAATTATTGCAATGATTCAAGCAACAACTTAATTGTTCTTGATATAAACATAGATGCCATGTCTCAGTTTATTGACAAAGGCGCTACCAGTGGTGAAAACATATCAAAGATGTGTCGTCAGTGTGACGTATTATTTACATCGCTTCCAAGCTCAAAAGAAGTCAATCAACTAGCATTCGGCAATGAAGGTATTCTGCATAATTTAAAGCAAGGTGCTATCTGGTTTGAAACCTCAACAAATGAATTATCGGAGTGGAATCGCGTTAAAGAGATAGCTCCGAGCCACTTGACATTAGTTGACGCTCCAGTGAGTGGAGGTGCTGAACGAGCAGCAGCTGGTACTTTGACTATTTTTATTGGTGCTGAAAAAACAGTCTTGGAGAAATTTGAATGGTTGCTGAAGATTTTTTCTAGTAAGGTGATTCATATGGGGCCCTCTGGATCAGGATATGTTACAAAATTAGTACAACTCCATCTGAACTACTTGGTTGCTCAAGGCATTGGAGAGACTCTAATGATGGGGGCTAAAGCAAATCTAGATCTGGAAACTCTTCATTCCGTATTAATGAATAGCTGTTCGCAAAGTTATGTTGTTGAAAACTATATCCCAAAAGTTCTTGATGGTAGTTATGACGATTCATTTTCTTTGGGGCTAGCTGAAAAAGACATTAAGCTCATTGTTGAACTCGGTCATCATCTAGGCATATCAATGCCACTAGGTGAAAAAGTTTATAAAACCTATCAAGAGGCAAAAAGTCAATATGGTGATGACTCACCGCATTTAAGTGTAGTTCGATTAATTGAGGAAGTACATAACCAAAAATTGAGGAAGAAACATTAAGGAGTCGGAGTTGACAACTTTAGTTTGGATAAGGATTTTTTATAATGAGTAAATCAGCCATTGATAGAATGAATTCTATATCAGAGCAGGGTTTATGTTCAGGATGCGGCATTTGTCAATCAATAGCTGGATCAAGCAAGATCAAGGTCGTTAAATCAATGAACGGATTCGAGAGACCCGTGATTATCGGTGATTTGGATGACGCTACGGTAGATAAAATTTTCCAAATATGCCCAGGAACACGAATTGAGGGTTTACCAAAAAACCAACTAAGTTCTAACACTAAGACAGATAATGTTTGGGGGCCCTGGCATAGAATTGTTAGGGCTTGGGCAGGCAATCCAAAAATACGATTTGAGGGTTCTACGGGAGGCGTTCTAACAGCACTCGCGAAGTTTCTTTTAAGCGAGAAAAGAGTAGATTTTATCTTGCATGTAAAGGCGTCTAGTAAAGAACCAACTTTTGGGGCAAGGTTTTTAAGTTTCACTGAGGCTGACGTTCTCGAAGCAACAGGATCCAGGTATGGACCTGCTGCCCCACTTATTGATATAGACGAGGTTTTATCTCGCGGTAGTCCATTTGCATTTATCGGCAAACCCTGCGATATCAGCGCTCTAAGAAATTTGGCGCGATACGACGAAAGGGTGGATGAATTAGTTAAATACTGGTTGACACCTGTTTGTGGGGGCTTTATGAGCCCAAGCTCAACAGATAATTTTTTAACTCGTAATGGAGTTGATCGAGATAAGCTCTTATCGCTTCGTTATCGGGGTCAAGGTTGCCCAGGACCAATGCAAATTGAGACGCTTCATGAGAAAAAAGAGCTGCATTACCTTGATTACTGGGGAGACGATGAGAGCACATGGAATCTTCCGTTCAGATGCAAAATTTGTCCTGATGGTATCGGAGAGGCGGCCGATATTGCGGCCTCTGATACCTGGATTGGAGGGTCGCCAACTCGAAGCGAGAGCAAGACAGATCCTGGTACCAACGCCGTTGTTGTGAGAACAGAAACTGGCATAGAGTTATTGGAAGCAGCGGCAAAGAGCGGTGTTATTAATATTGAATATGATATTACACCAGATGACATGAGTTTATACCAGCCTCATCAGATGCATAAGAAATATGCAGCATATGACAGATATCAAGGGCTCGCTGATGAGGGCCGATTGGTACCAATAACGAAACGTCTGCGACTAAAAGAGTTGGCAAATGAAATAAACCAATCTACTCGAAAAATTCAGCGAGATGGCACAATTGCAAGAGTTCGCTCTGGAAAAGCCACTGAGTCTAAACCCAACTCAAGCCAATGAAATAAGTCCATGAAAGAGATGATATTTGAAAATAAAATGGCGCTCTCAGCATTGCAAAAAATGTTTGACTATAGGTTATCTCGATTACGTCAATCGATGGCAAAACAAGATGTCAGTTTAGCAATCTTACTAAACCCTGTAAGCTTGAGATATGCAATTGATTTTGATGAGTATCAGCTTTTTCAAGCACACATTCCAACCTGTTATTTATTTGTTCCTTTAGAGGGGCCATTAGTAATGCATGGCGCATCTAGAAACGATTTCCCAAATGTTTCAGAATATAAACGACCATATTATTTATCACCATTTGATGGAGGTTTAGATCTTGAAAAAAATGCTAAATTATTTTGCACTGACGTTAAACAATTTACCAAAGAACATTGTCAAAATAATAAGATTGCTATAGAAAGAATTTCGCCCGAAGCCTACAATGAATTAAAAAGCGCTGATTATGACCTTGTGGATGCAGAGTGTATACTTGAACAGGCCAAAAAAATTAAGTGCTCAACTGAAATAGAGTGCATTAAGCATTCAATTTCAGTCGCAGAACATGGCATGAAGCTCATGCATCAAAGCTCTGTTTCAGGTGTCACCGAGAGACAACTGTGGTCAATTCTTCATAAAGTCAATATTGCGAACAACGGATCATGGATAGAGGGTCATATGCTCTCTTCTGGCCCACGGACTAATCCTTGGCTTCAGGAGGCAACAAATCGAACTATAGCCAAGGGGGAAATGATAGCTTTTGACACTGATCTAATAGGTCCAAAAGGCTACATGGCTGATATTTCTAGGTCGTGGATATGCGAGGGAGGAAAAGGAAGTATAGAGCAAAGAATCGCCTATCAACATGCTTATGACGAGGTCAACTTTAATGTAGATTTGATTAAACCAGGCATGTCTTTTTTTGAATTATCAAAAAAAGCATATGAACGAAATAACGACTTTAAAACTAACCATTATCCTTGTGTGTTCCATGGTGCTGGATTGTCAGATGAGTATCCCAAAATTTATTACCATGAAGACTGGGAAAGGGATGGCTATGATGGTTTAATCGAGCCCAATATGGTTCTTTGTGTAGAGAGCTACTCTGGCAAAACTGATGGTGAAGTTGGAGTAAAGCTTGAAGAAATGGTTCTTGTAAATGAGGCCGGTGGAGAGCGCCTAAGCCATTATCCATTCGAGGATAGTTTGCTTAACTAATCAATTATAATAATGACCCAAACTCAAAATTTTAATAACCAATAATTTATGTCAAAAAACGTGCAATTTAATCGACTTCACGATCTTCTTGACAGAATGAATGTAGTTAATTCCGGCAATATTAAGGCTGAAGATAAGCCGGAATTATCCGATCAGTTTGCAGCTTATATTTTGTGGCTTGATAGTGAGCCAATGATTCCTGAGAGAACCTATAGTATTCATTTCCAGAATGAAAACACTATTGTCCAGGTAACAGATCTTAGCTTCAAGATTAATATCAAAACACTGAGCCAGCTCGCAGCTAAAAAGCTTGAGCAAGATGAAGTAGGCTATTGCAAGTTATCACTAAGTCAAAGAGTGTCTTTTGATGCTTATAGTGTCAACCAACAAACTGGCTCTTTTACAATTTTTGATACTACAAATAGGTCGCGGATTGGTGCTGGAGTAATTGATTTTGCTTTAAGGCGAGCTCAAAACATTAGCTGGCATGAGACAAATATAAATCAAGAGACTCGCTCAAAAAATAAACATCAAAAGCCATGTGTACTATGGTTTACTGGGCTTTCAGGTTCAGGAAAATCAACTATTGCCGACGAACTTGAGAAAAAACTCCATGAGCTTGGGAAGCATACAATGCTTCTCGATGGTGATAATGTTCGTCATGGCTTGAATAAAGATTTAGGATTTACAGACCAAGATAGAGTTGAGAATATTCGCAGAATTGCAGAAGTTTCAAAACTCATGGTTTCTTCTGGATTAATTACTATAGTTTCATTTATATCACCATTTCGTTCTGAGCGTTTAATGGCGAGGAAATTATTTAACGATGGTGAGTTTATTGAAATTTTTATTGATACTCCAATTGAAGTTTGTGAAGCTAGAGACTCTAAAGGACTCTACAAAAAAGCAAGAGCTGGACAATTAAAAAATTTCACAGGTATTGACTCAGATTATGAGGAACCTGAGATGTCAGAAATTGTTCTTCAAAATAGTGACTCAAATATTGATGATCTTGTGGATAACATTCTTGATTATCTTAGAACAAACTCAAATATATAATAATTAATTAACTATTTAATTAGCATCTACAATGGCAATATTATTAGCATCTACTGATTTCTGGGAAGATATGGAGGTTTGGTCTAGTGGCCTTCAAGAGGCTATGCCAGAGATGGATGTTAGAGTCTATCCGGATGAGGGGGACGTTAATGATATCGAGTATGCAGTCGTCTGGAAACATCCAAGAGGAATTCTCACAAGATACCCAAATTTAAAAGCAATCCTATCATTAGGTGCAGGAGTGGACCATGTCATTAGTGATCCTGAATTGCCCGATGGGCTTCCTATAGTTCGCCTGGTCGATAAAAAACTAACCCATGAAATGATCCTTCATTCTCTGCACTGGGTTTTGCATTTTCATAGTGACCAGTATCTTTATAGAATTCAGCAACAAAGTCGTGAATGGATTCAGCAAAGCTCAGTGCAATCAGAAGATCGTACTATTGGAATCATGGGTCTAGGCAACATTGGCAAAGCAATTGGCGACTCACTTATTAATTTAGACTTTAAGGTTATTGGTTGGGGCGCAAGTCCAAAAAGTTCACTTGGGGCTATTGAATATTATTATGGCCAGGAGCAGCTATCTGGGTTTCTTAGTCAAACTGATATACTCATTAATGTTTTGCCATTAACTGAAAATACTAAAGATATATTGACCAAATCTGAGCTTAGTTATCTTCCTAAAGGCTCGTTCATCATTAACATCGGAAGGGGCGGTATTATTAATGAGAATGACCTGTTATCTATATTAGATACAGGGCACATAGCTGCTGCAGCTTTGGATGTTTTTGCAGAAGAGCCACTCCCTGAAAATAATTCACTTTGGAATCATCCTTCTGTCTATGTGACTCCTCACATAGCGGGTCAAAGCAACCCTAGCTCTGCGGCAAAAACAATTGCTGAAAATATTCGACTTTTAGAAAAGGGTCAAGACCCCTATCCCATCTATAGCTTGAATAGTGGGTATTAATCAAATCTGCATTTAGCTAAATTACTTGACAAAATTTGATTCTAAATTAGAAGATTTACATTTAGTTTCTAGTAATCAATTTATTTATATGAATTCATGGGCAATTGAATTCAACTAAAAAGACTAATCTTATATAATATTGTTTTTTTGAGACAAAATCTAATGTCTATTGGAAGTGAAATAAGAATAACTCCATTCCATCAAATGCATGTTGATGCAGGAGCAAAAATGGTTCCTTTTGCGGGCTATGAAATGCCTGTGAGTTACCCCCTTGGAATAAAAAAAGAGCACAATCACACAAGAGAAAGGGCTGGGCTGTTTGACGTATCCCACATGGGACAAATTAGATTATCTGGTGAGCATGCAATGAGTGCCTTGGAGTCATTAGTTCCAGTTGACATTATTGATTTGCCCTTAATGAAGACGCGCTACGCCCTTTTCACAAGTGAAAATGGCGGCGTATTGGATGATCTCATGGTTACAAATCTTGGAGATAACACTTTATTTCTAGTTGTCAATGCCGCATGTAAATATGATGACTATGAGCATTTAAAGCGCCACCTGGGTTCAAGCTGTGAATTAGATTTACATGATGATTTAGCTTTGTTGGCCTTGCAAGGTCCAAAAGCTAATAAGGTTTTAAGTGAACTTGCTCCTTCGGTCAAAGAGATGACATTTATGACTGCTAAGCAGGTGATGATTAATGAAATCGATTGTTTCATTACGCGCTCTGGATATACAGGAGAGGATGGTTTTGAAATCTCAGTGTCAAATCAAGATGCTGAAAGCCTTGCAGATATTTTATTGTCAAGTGAAGAGGTTGAATGGATAGGATTGGGTGCAAGAGATTCATTACGTCTTGAAGCAGGCTTATCTCTCTATGGGCATGAACTTGATACTAACCACAGTCCAGTTGAGTCCTCCTTAAACTGGGCGCTTTCAAAAGTAAGAAGGCTAGGTGAAGAGCGCGAGGGTAATTATTTAGGTGATAATATTATTTTAAAGCAACTTGAAAATGGTTCTGATACAAAAGTAGTCGGCTTACTTCCAGAAGGAAGGATGCCGGTTAGAGATGGAGCAATAATTCAAGATGAAAATGGAACTCAAGTTGGATATGTCACAAGTGGGGGTTTTGGCCCAACTTTAAATAAGCCAATATCTATAGCAAGACTAGAGACAAAAGTATCAAATAGCCAGTCCAAACTTTTTGCGCTGGTCAGAGAGAAGAAAATAGCAGTCGAGATTATAAAACTGCCATTTGTTAAACACAACTATTACAGAGGTTAAACATTAATAAGGAGAAGTAATGAGTATTAAGTATTCTGAAGATCATGAATGGGTTGATGCTAAAGAAGATGATTTAGTAGTAATTGGAATCACGGATTTTGCTCAAGAGCAATTAGGTGATTTGGTTTATGTTGAGCTGCCTGAGGTTGGTGATGAGTGCACAAAGGGTGAAAATATATCTGTCATTGAATCAGTGAAAGCTGCTTCTGATCTGGTTGCACCTGTTTCTGGCTCAATTATTGAGGTGAACAGCAGATTAGAGGATGAGCCAGAGATTGTGACTGAGGATTCAATGGGCGAAGGTTGGTTTATTAAGGTTAAGTTATCAGACCCAGCAGAGCTAGATGAGTTGATGGATGAAGAGGCATACAACGCATTTATTGAAGAATAGAAGAACTGAAAGAGAGAAGTTAATGAAGGATAAGATTGAAGATTTATTGAATAATGACGCTTTTACCAATAGGCATATTGGATCATCAAGCGCACAAAAAAATCAAATGCTCGATTATCTTGGTTTTGATAACTTAGATAAATTAATTGATGAAATAGTGCCAGATGTTATTCGTCGAAAAGAGCCAATGAATATTGCTGATGGGATGTCAGAGCTTGCTGCACTTAAACAGCTAAGAAATCTAGCAAGAATGAATATTCGATACAAGTCTTTCATCGGTCAGGGCTATTACAATTCAATCACCCCTCCAGTCATTCAGCGAAATGTTGAAGAAAATCCAGCTTGGTACACTTCTTATACGCCCTATCAGCCTGAGATTTCTCAAGGCCGTCTTGAGGCATTAATGAACTATCAAACCATGGTTTCAGATTTAACTGGTATGGATTTAGCCAACGCCTCCATGCTTGATGAGGCGACTGCTTGCGCTGAAGCAATGACATTGAGTCATCGCGTTAGCAAGTCAAAAAGTAATGTTTTTTTTGTTGCAAATGATTGTTACGCCCAGAACCTTGAGGTTATTAAGACAAGAGCAGAGCCATTGAACATTGAAATAGTTTTTGGTGATCCTCTAGTTGATTTAAAAGGTCTTGATTGTTTTGGTGTTCTGCTTCAGTATCCAAATACCTATGGGGCTTTTAGTGACTATTCAAAATTGATAGACTCTATTCATGAAAAAAAGGCACTTGTTACTGTGAGTGCGGATCTGCTTGCATTAACTCTGCTTAAACCACCTGGTGAAATGGGCGCAGATATTGTGGTTGGGAATACTCAGAGGTTTGGAGTTCCAATTGGGTATGGCGGCCCTCATGCTGCTTATATGTCGACTAGAGACAAATTCAAACGTTCTATGCCAGGCAGAATTATTGGTGCGTCAGTTGATACAAAGGGAAGGCTTGCTTATCGATTGGCACTGCAAACTAGAGAGCAACATATACGCCGAGAGAAAGCGACAAGTAACATTTGTACTGCTCAAGCACTATTAGCTATTATGGCTAGTATGTATGCAGTCTATCATGGTCCAGAGGGACTTAGAAACATAGCGCGTCGTATTTATAAATATGCCAGTGTTTTTGCTGATGGCATGAAAGATATGGGATTTAATGTCATTAATGACTCTTATTTCGACACCCTCTCTATTGAAGTTAAAAATTCAGATGCAGTAGTGATGCAAGCTGAAAAAAATGGCTACAACATTAATGTATTCAGTAAAACCCTTGTCTCAGTTTCATTTGATGAGCTCAGTACTCCTGAAGACATAGAGTTCTTATGGAGAATTTTCAATACTGAGTCTGAATTGAGCGCACAGTTATTATTTGAAAAAAATAAATCAAAAATCAAAAAGAATTTAAAGAGGGAATCTGATTTTCTGACGCATGATGTTTTTAATACTTATCGCTCGGAAACCAACATGATGAGATATATTCGTTATCTGGGAGATAAAGATATCGCACTCGATCGTTCTATGATTCCGTTGGGCTCTTGCACAATGAAACTGAACGCAGCAGCAGAATTGATTCCAGTGAGTTGGCCAGAATTTTCTCAAATTCATCCCGCTGTTCCTATGAACCAGGTGATTGGTTACCAGCAAATGATTAGTGAGCTTGAGGAGATGTTGTGTGAGGCGACTGGTTATTCAGCAATTTCACTTCAGCCCAACTCTGGTGCGCAAGGAGAGTATGCTGGATTAATTGCAATAAGAGGATATCATCGAAGCAGGGGTGATGAAAATCGAAATATCTGTTTGATTCCATCATCAGCTCATGGCACAAATCCTGCTTCTGCTCAGATGGCTGGAATGAAAGTTATAGTGATTGATAGTACAGATGATGGCAATATTGATCTTGATGATTTAAGAGCAAAAACGAAAGAGCATGAAGAAAATCTAGCTGCAATAATGATTACATATCCTTCTACTCATGGTGTTTTTGAAAAAGATGTGAGAGAGGTATGTGATATTGTTCATGATGCAGGCGGACAAGTATATATTGACGGCGCGAATATGAATGCTATGGTTGGGCTCTCTGCTCCAGGGGAGTTTGGCGGGGATGTTTCTCACCTGAATCTTCACAAAACGTTTGCTATACCTCACGGTGGAGGGGGTCCGGGTGTCGGCCCAATTGGAGTGAAAGAACATCTTATAGATTTTTTACCAAGAACGCCACTCAATAATACTGATGTTGGTAGTATTTCAGGTGCCCCTTGGGGATCAGGCAGTATCCTCCCTATAAGTTGGATGTACATCGCAATGCTCGGAAAAGATGGCCTTTATGAGTCAACATGCAACGCTATCCTAAATGCAAACTATATCGCTAAGCGACTCGGGGAGCACTATCCGATTCTTTATAGTGATGAGAATGGACGGATCGCACACGAGTGTATTATTGATATTAGACCGATTAAAGACTCAGTAGGAATAAGCGTTGATGATGTCGCTAAGCGTCTAATAGATTTTGGTTTTCATGCCCCTACAATGTCTTTTCCAGTTGCTGGAACGTTGATGATTGAGCCAACAGAGTCTGAGTCTTTGGATGAGCTTGATCGGTTCTGTGAGGCAATGATTCAAATAAGAAAAGAAATCAAGAAGGTTGAGTCGGGTGAATATTCTACAGAAGATAATCCATTAATTAATTCGCCACACACTTTAGAAATGGTAACATCAACCCAATGGGAGTTTTCGTATTCCAGGGAAGAGGCAGCATATCCTGTCGAGAGTTTAAGGCGAGTGAAGTACTGGCCGCCAGTTTCTAGAGTGGATAATGTCTATGGTGATAAGAATTTAGTTTGTTCTTGTCCGAGTATTGAAGATTATAAGTAGACTTTTATGAAATCATTTTTGATTAGCGTTTTGGGAGACGATAAGCCTGGGCTTGTTGACGGCCTGTCAAAGATTATTGTTTCAAACAATGGTGACTGGATTGAGAGCAATATGTCTAGTTTTGAAGGCAAATTCGCTGGAATTCTTAAAGTCAACGTGCCATCAAGTGACGCTTCTAAACTAAAAAAAGATTTAACTTCCGCATCTTTAGGTCTTCAAATTGCTTGCGAGGAAACTCTGCCAATTGATGAGCTGAGTAATGTTAAAAGTTATAGCATCGAGCTTATTGGGCAAAATCATGTTGGAATTATTAATAAACTTTCCCACGTGTTGGCGGACGAGTTGAAAGCTAATGTTGAAGAGTTAAAGACTGAAATTATTGATGCCTCGATGTCAGGAGAGCAGCTTTTTAAGGCTCAAATTACACTTCATATACCTAGTGATCTTGATGAGCATCTTGTCAGAGACAAGCTCGAGCTTATAGCTGATGAGATGATGGTAGAGATTTATTCATACGAGAGCTAGGTCAGCTCTAGAACTTCAATTAAAAATTTCCATGTGCAATAAAAGCGCTATTTCTATAGCTTTGTTTGCCATAATTGAATGGTTCGCTATTCGGCATTAAGACTTTGCCACCTGCGGACCTTAATACAGCATCTCCCGCTGCAGTATCCCACTCCATTGTTGGGCCAAATCTAGGATATACATCTGCTTCACCACAGGCCACCAGACAAAATTTCAATGATGAGCCTATTGAAATGGTTTTGTTGACATTGTTAATTGTTAGCCATTCATCTGTGGTCTCATCACGATGAGATACACTCGCAACGGCTACAGGGCCAGAATTTGGAACTGCTCTTATTTTAATCTCCTTAGTGCCACTCGCTGACTCCTCAAAAGCGCCTGTCGAGGTTGATGCAAAGAACATTCGATTAAGTGCTGGTGCAAAAACAACACCTAAAGTTGGGATACCATTTTCTATAAGGCCAATATTCACAGTAAAGGAACCAAGGCCATCTTTCTTTAGAAACTCTTTTGTTCCATCAAGCGGATCAATCAGAAAAAATTGATTACTAGCCTCTAATTTATGGCTATTGGCATTCTCCTCAGATACTATTGGGATATCAGGAGTGATTTTTTTGAGTCTACTTAAGATGACTTTTTCAGCAGCCTCATCTGCAAGTGTAACCGGCGAACCATCACCTTTATAGTTAACGTCAAATGAACTTTCATAAATCTTCATTATCTCGCGACCTGCATCTCGAGCTACTAACTTTAACTCATCAAGTAATTGAGGATATTCTATTGTTTTCATTATTTAATCAAGTATATCTAGTTAATTCTTGACAATATACCAACTCAAAGGAAATAGAACTTGATAAAAATTTGATTTGTAAATTGATAATTTCAATCCCAAGGTTTTACACAATAATGTTGTTCTCTGGGCCATATGGAAACTTAGTGATGTCATATGCACTGTCCTCAGTCAAAACCATCACATCATGCTCTCTGTAGCCTCCAGCACCAGGTTTACCTTCAGGAATCATGATCATAGGCTCCATGGATACGACCATATTTTTTTGAAGGACGGTATCGATATCTTCTCTCAGTTCTACGCCTGCTTCACGGCCATAGTAATGAGATAGAACACCAAATGAATGGCCATAGCCAAATGTTCTACTTTCTAGCAAGCCATACTCTTCAAAAATTTTGTTAAGTTCAAGAGCTATATCTTTGCAAGCAACCCCTGGCTTGATTAGTTTCATCCCCTCTTCATGAACTTTTACATTAATTTCCCAAAGCCTTAAAGACTCATCATCAACGTGATCATAGAATAAGGTTCTTTCGAGGGCAACATAATAGCCAGCAATCATAGAGAAGCAGTTGAGACTGAGGATGTCTCCTTTTTGAACTTTTCTTGTTGTCACAGGGTTATGCGCACCATCAGTATTGATTCCAGACTGAAACCAAGTCCAGGTATCCATGAGCTCTGAGTGAGGGTAGCGTTTAGCAATTTCTCGAACCATAGCTTGAGTAGAGTGAAGAGCCACTTCGTGCTCAGGAACGCCCTCTTTAATCGCTTCAACAAGAGCCGCCCCACCAATATCACAAACGTTAGCACCCTGAATAATGTGAGCTATTTCTTCATCTGATTTAACTGATCGCATTTTCATGCAGTCAACAGAAATATCAATAAATTGTGATTGGTCAAATGCAGCCTGGAGTTTATCTAGACGCTCCTTGGTGATATGATCAAACTCAATCCCGATTTTTCCACCATTATTTACAATCTGCTGAAGCGCATAAAAAAAGCTATCCTTTTGCCAGTCTGTATAAACTAGGTTGTCTCCAAACGTTCTTCTGAATGGCTGACCACCATCAATATTTGCTGTCACCGAAGTTACTTTATCTTGAGTAACAACCAGTGCGTATGGCCTCCCAAAAGAACAGTAAAGGAAGTCACTGTAGTAATTGATGCCATGTATAGAGGTAAAGATTACTGTATCTATATTGCTTTGAGCCATATGAGCTCTTAGTTTTCTTTGTCTATTTTGGTATTCTTCATCACTAAATGTGTGAACTATATTCTCACCATTAGGAATGTGAATTGTTCTTGGCATGTTCATAGTAACTCCTGTATATGTGTTAATTTGTGCGGATGTTAGACAATTTCTTTAAGTATAGCAAGCTTTTTTTATTGAGAACTCAGTTTAGATCGATAGATGCTGGAGTCTTTTAAGCAACTCTTTCTTTAGACTTACTCAATACATTTTCACGAACAAAGGTGTAAACACCAGATGCTACAATAATGGTTGCACCCAGAAGCGTCATCATATCAGGTCTTTCAGAGAGAACAATAATTGAAAGTAGCATGGCAAAAACAAGCCTTGAATATCTAAAAGGAGATATAACTGACATCTCTCCAGTTCTTGCTGCAATAACAATTGAGTAATATGCAATAACTCCAAATGCAGACGCACCGGCAAAATATAAAAAATCATTTGAGCTAGGTATTAACATCTCTGAGCTGAATGGTATGATAATAATGCCTGATAAACCAAAGGCTAAGAAGGCATAAAGAGAGATGGTAACTGATGGTAATTGCACTTCAATAGCGCGAGTTGCAAGATCTCTTCCAGCTAAAAAAGTAGCCCCAAGAAGTGCAAAAATAGAGGCTGGCATAAAGCTTCCAAATCCTGGTCGCAGGATTAATAAAACGCCAAGAAAGCCAACAAAAACAGCTGTCCACCTACGCCAACCAACTTTTTCTTTGAAGATCAGGGCTGCCCCGATCGTTACTAATAATGGCATAACCTGGATGATGGCAGAGGCAGAAGATAGGGGCGTTAGGGCAATAGCAAGAACAAAAAATAAAGCA
>Ga0233394_1000234_pt1 | contig 19033 bp, 15 predicted proteins | sample 24DmetaG_FD_190481 | JGI IMG/M metagenome (GOLD analysis project Ga0233394, IMG submission 190481) | Seawater microbial communities from Monterey Bay, California, United States - 24D | ecosystem: Environmental > Aquatic > Marine > Coastal | place: USA: California | collected 2016-11-02 | reverse complement strand
ACAGCGACGCCGCATGTTGCGAGAACCCCATGCCTACGTACTTGGATTGCCCTTGAATACCTGCGACACCAAAGCTAGCCCGATGGTTGTCTGGGAGGGTTCGCATCTGATTATGCACAAAGCGTTTCAGACTGCACTCAGCCCTTATCCAGCAGCGCAATGGCCCGATATTGACCTGAGCGATGTGTATCATGCTGCGCGGCGAGAGGTTTTTGAAAAATGCCGGCGCGTGGCTGTTCATGCCGAGCCGGGTCAAGCCTACGCGATCCATAGGCTGGCATTGCATGGGATTGCCCCTTGGCAAGCGGGTGCCCATGCACCCAGTGAAGGCCGCATGATTGCCTATTTTCGTCCAGAATTAAGTGATATTGGGGAGTGGACAAACCTATGAGTGCTTATTATTTTTGACTGGTTTTATTGCAAGATAAGGAGAGAGTAATTTTTAGCTCATATATTTGGCAACACCTGACTCATTACCATATTGTCAGGGTGAATAATCAAAATACTATCATGTAGTAATTTTACGTAGCAAATTTAATTCTTTGTAAAGGAAATCAATAGTTAATCTTATTTTTTTTAATTGAAATTTTGGTGGGTGATAAAGAAGATATATGCTCATTTTTACATCTCCGTTTGTTGAAAGTCTTCCATCTTCAAGCTCAATTTTTTCCAATTGTCCTGTTGATATTTCTTTTTCAACCCCCCAGCTTGGTAGGAGTGCTATGCCTTGTCCTCCGACAACACTTTCTAAAAGTGATTGACCATTATTGCTGACATATTTTGGTGTCAGTTCTATATCTTTCCATGTTTGGTTTTTTTGGGCTTGCCAATTTAATACACCTTGAGGCGTGCGGTACATGAAAACAGGGAACCTGCATAGGTCATCAGAGGTTTGTGGTCTACCATTTTGATTTATAAAATCTGGTGAAGCTACCAAAATGAAGTTATGTTTACTCAACCGACGAGCAACGACCTGATCAGGTAAATCTGATGTGGCTCGGATCGCGATGTCAGCATCGTTGCTGGAAAGGCTCAATGTTTGATCTGTAATATTTAAATCAAATTCTAAGTCTGGGTAAATAGTCCTCATTTGATCTATTGCGGGGAGGACATAAAGCTCAGCATAGCCTGGCATTGCAGTAATTCGAACGGTGCCAGATGGTGATATAGATTGTGCTTTACACATTTCGTCAGCAATATCGATGGTTTGAAGCGCAGTTTTTATTTCAGTTAAATAAAGTACTCCAAGATCAGTTAAGCTCACAGATCGTGTGGTTCGTAAAAATAGCTCAACTCCAAGGGTTTCTTCTAAATCTTTTATCCGTCGTGACACTGAAGATGAAGGGACGCGGAAATAGTCAGCAGTTTCACTAAAGCTTAATGTTTCTGCTAATTTTGAAAAGTATCGAAGTGCACGTAGCTGATCCATATTGCAAAACTTTTATTATTGTTTTTATGACAATAGTATTATCAATAATTAATATATTGTCCATCGATATTCATAGTTTTATGTTTGTTTAACAATTATAAAATTTTAGGAAAGCATAATGAGAGCTGTAGCTTATCAAAATTATAACTCAAATATTGAAATTATTGAAGTCGAAAAACCAAAGCTTCAAGATAAATCTGTTCTTGTTGAAGTGCATGCTGCTGGCATTAATCCAATTGATAATATTCTGCATGCAGGATATTTGCAACAAATGCTGGAGCTCAGCTTTCCACATATTATGGGTTATGATGTATCAGGTATTGTGGTTGAGGTTGGTAAGGATGTTAGAAGTGTTAAAGTTGGTGATGAAGTATTTGCTCGACCAAATCAAGAAGATGCTGGTTCAATCGCTGAGTTTGCGCGTATTCACGAAAATGAACTTGCAATTAAACCAAAAAATATGAGTCATATTGATGCGGCATCTGTTCCACTTGCCGGTCTTACTGCATGGCAAGCCTTAGTTACAAAAGGTAATATTAATCGTGGTGACAAAGTTTTAATCCATGCAGGATCTGGTGGAGTAGGGACGCTTGCAATACAGATTGCAAAATATTTTGGAGCAGAAGTAACGACGACTACAAGTTCAAAAAATAAGGATTTAGTAAAAAGTTTGGGAGCTGATCTAGTAATCGATTATACCACTCAGTCATTTGAGAATGAGTTGTCAAACTATGATTTAGTTATTGATGCAATTGGTGGTGATACATTAACCAAATCTTTTAAAGTTTTAAAAAAAGGTGGAAGATTGGTTTCTATCAAAGGGCAAGATACCGAAAATCTTGCCAAAGAATATGGTGTAAATTTTGAATGGTTTTTCATGTCTCCTGATGGAGAAATGCTCACAGAAATTGCATCACTAATTAGTCAGGGCACAATTAAAACTGTTATTGATAGTACATACTCTATGAAGCAGGCTCCAGAAGCATTTGAGCTGTTAGCTAAAGGACGAGCTAAAGGTAAAATTGTTATTACGATGAATTAGAAAGTTATCGTAATTTTGAATGCATTAATCTTACAGAAATTTGCAAGAAAGTACATTAAAGGAATAAAAATATTATGTTAAAGAAAATACTAGGCATTGCACCGATTCAAACAGAAGATGGTGCATTTACTCCTTCACGCTTTTCATTAAAATTAGCTACATCTGCCAAAACTGATTATGATGGAGGAGCTTATAAAAACCCTTACACGGGTGGAAAAGCTCGTGTACTTGTAGTGCTTACTGAAGAACGTAATATGGTGATGGCGAACGGCAGGAAATTTTCAACTGGAAACCATCCCGTTGAAATGGCTTTACCAATGCTGCATCTCATTAATGCAGGTTTTGAATTAAATATTGTAACACCTACTGGTGCTCCAGCAATTATTGAAGAGTGGGCAATACCTAAAAATGATAAATCAGTTGCTGAGTTGTTTACTAAATATGATGATGCCTTTGCTAAGCCTAATAGCCTTATTGATTTTGCGAAAAACTCATTAATAGATGACACACCATATCTTGGCGTATTTATTCCGGGTGGCCATGGTTCAATGCTGGGTTTGCCAAATGATCCAAATCTTGGAAAACTTTTACGTTGGGCTCAGAAAAAAGATATACATATAATTACACTTTGTCATGGACCTGGAACATTGATGTCTGCGAAAATTGATGGTGAATTTATTTTCAATGGTTATGAAATTGCTTTGTTTCCTGACTCGGTTGACAAACAAACTCCAATGATAGGTTATTTACCTGGACATATGACTTTTGAATTAGGTGGTAAGTTGAAGGAACTTGGTATGCATATTATAAACAAGAAAGCTGATGATACCTGTCATATTGATAGAAACCTTATAACAGGTGCTAGTCCATACGCTTCTAACAAACTTGGTAGGCTAGCTGCTGAAAGGCTATTAAAAGTTGTTAATGGTACTGATTAGAATTTTTTTGAAATACCATTTTAAACGAAAAACTTAATACTTTTGCAATGGTTTCATTTGAAATGCCTTCCTTTTGCATCCGCATTGCACCAATATGTTGATTTTCAAGGAAGTACGCGGCTACATCAGTTTCCATGCCTAAAAATCCATTTTCTAATTTGGCTCGCTCAACGCAATGAAAAAATGCGGCATATATATCTGCTCTAATTTTATTGAGTTCCTTGAGCGTAGAGCAACCGAGTTGTTCAGAAAGTGCGGCCATCATAACTAGTAAGCATCCATTTGGAATGCCGCTTGTTTTACGATCTTGCGTGATGAAGCTGATAGTGTCGTCTATTGTTTTATAAATAGGTTGGTCTGAATAAAGGATATTTAGCAACGGTTGGACTGCGAGTGTTTTGTAAATTTTTAAAGCACTTTTTTTTAAGCCGTCGTCACTTTTGAATTCTCGATATATTCCTGGCTTAGATGCCCCAGTTAATTTGCAAATATCATTTATAGAAACATTTGATGGTCCTTTTGACCAATATTCCATCAAAGCAGAATGTAATATTAAATTACGATCAAGTTTTTTTGGGCGGCCACGAAGTGGCAATTGGTTGTGGCTCATTAACGTACCTCAAGGTATTTATTCTTGACATCATACTTTCGTACCTTAAGTTACGAAAATATTAAAGTAGATACCAGCCCTGAAAGAAAAACTATGCAAAAAGATCCTGTAGGCTTGCTCGGACGTTTGAATGCGGCCAGCTTAATGATGATTACACCAGAATTTTACAAACTTTGGTCAAAGCGCATAAAAGGTGCAGGCAGGATCATTAATACTCCTTCAAATTTTGCAATGAAACCCAAGTATATGAAAATAGACGGTATAAATATCCGTTATGCAACCAGTGGAAATGTTGATGGTCCAACAGTACTGTTTCTCAGTCCTCTACCACAGAGCATTCTATGTTATGATAAGACTTGGTCAGCATTGTCCGATGATGCCAACTTGGTTGCAGTAGATCTACCTGGCTTTGGTAAAAGTGAAGGTGGTATGAGCTTTACGACATTTTCAGCACAGAGTGAATTTCTGCAAAAATTCATAAATAAACTTGAGTTATCTAATCTTCATATTGTAGCTCCAGATGTTGGAATGCCCGTGGCACTTCATTATGTTTTACATCGAGATCATAAAGCTAAGAGTATTTTATTAGGTGCTGGACCAAGCATTCAGCCTTCTGCTGATGGAAGCTTAGTAAAGAAGATGATTTATTCAAAATTTTGGCGTTTGGTATTCACATTTACAGGCGCGCCTGCATTTATTGCTGGAGCTAACCACCTAGGTTACCTGAACTACAGACCATCTGCAGAAGAGGTTAGAGATTATGTTTCTTCATATTCTGGCAGAATTGGACAGGTCACGAAATGGTTCAAAGGATACCCAGATGGATGCAAGGAAATAGATCCACATTTAAATAAAATAAATATCCCTGTTCATATCTTATGGGGTGATCAAGACGCGTTTTTGAAAGCTGATAATGCAGAACAGCTGCATACACGGTTGCACAATAGCAATTTAACAATATTTAAAGATTGTGGACACTTTTTTTACCAGGACAAATGTTCCGAGTTTACAAAACTTCTAAAGTCTTGGGTTAACGGTGGTTACAAACAAAATTAAATAAACTAGTTACTTTATTAATGAGATTTTTGTTTACAAAGTTTAGTTTTTCAAGCTTGCTTTATGCTTTTGTTGCATTACTTATCACGCATAAAATATGCGTCGCATTAATCATTTATTAATAGTAAGGAAAGCAATTGAAAAAAGCTCTTTTATTTGGGTCCATAGGTGTGCTCACTGAAACCTCAGAATTACAAAGAAAAGCTTATAACACAGCTCTTAAATTAAATAATATAGAATACATATGGAATATTGGAACATATTGTGAATTGCTTAAAGAGCCTGGTGGAAAAAAGCGTTTATCTTCATTTGGTGATAAAATTCTTTCAAATGAGCAGGTTGTAAAAATTCATAATGATAAACAACAAATTTTTGAAAAATTAGTGAAAGATGGTATTGAGCCAAGGCCTGGATGCCTCCAAGCTATCAAGAAATGTAAAGAGTTAGGTATTAAAGTTGGTTTCGTAACTACAACAACACCCAAAACTATAAACATAATTAAAGAAGGCTTATCGAATTTTCTTGATTTTGAAGATTTTGATTTAATCACTTCAAATCAAAAAGTAACACTCGATAAACCAAACCCAGAAGTTTATGAATATGCCCTTAAAGAATTAGGAGTTTATGCACATGAAGCTGTTGCTGTAGAAGATACAACAGTCAATCAATCATGTGCAATTCAATGTGGCATTGATTGCTATTTATATCCAGGTGAATATGCAACGGTTGGTTACAAAGATATGATAGGTAAAAAATTTATTGCAGAAAAACTTGAATTTTCTGAAATAATCAACTGAACAAAATATATTTTTTTATGCATTGGCTCAAATAACGGATAACAACGCCGGCTTATGCCTTAGATTGCAGACTTGCTGGAAAAAGCTGTTACAAAGTAATAGCCTTAGTATTCAATTTAGGGAGAGCACTAATTGGCCAAGAAGAAGCGTCAGAGGTAATACGATAAAGCTTAACAGAGTTTGCATTGTGATGATTGAAGCCATGAGCGCTGCATCGCCTTGCATTTCTCGGGCAAGTGAGTAGCTTGCTACACCTGTTGGCAGTGCTGCAAAGATTAGGGCGACCTGAATGAGTAGAGCATCAGTATTAAGGATAAGTGCGGCGAATATAACCGCAATTGGATTAATAAAAAATTTGCCAATCATTGAAAATCCGATGATTTTTTTTGATCCCCTGATCCCGCGGACTTTTAGATTTGCTCCGATACATAAAAGCATGATTGGAAGCGCTGCATTGCCAAGAATGTGAGTGATTTCATACAGAACTGGCACTTCATTTAATCCAACAAGATTGACCATTGCTCCCGCGCAAATGCTCAAAATCAGGGGATTTTTTACCAGTCCGGAGAAAATCGATTTACTGCCGCCCAATTGACGAACCATTACACAAACTATTGTAACATTCACAACAGGCACAAGAAGGGCAGAACCAAGCACTGCAAGTTGTAATCCCTTCGTCCCATAGACTGCCTCGGCTATTGCAAGGCCTATGAAAGTGTTGAAACGGGCGCTTCCTTGTATGAGTGAGCTCGCTTGTGGTGCCTGAATTCCTCTCCCAATAAACAATCCAAAAAGTATAGCTGCAAAAAAACCTGAATATAATAGTAATGCATAATCACTAAGATCTCCTGTAAGGTCTGCGGTAGAAATTTTGGCAAAGAATAGAGCTGGCATTAGAAGCCAATAAACCAAATTATCATTGAAGTTCCAAAACTCAATAGATTGAATGCCACCTCGTCGCAAACCATAACCTAATATGATAATGGCAAAGACAGGAGCAATAGCTAGAAAAATTGTTAACACTTCAATAAGCCTATATTTATTATCTGCAAGAACGTACGCGTCCATTGATTAAATTCATATCTAAAAAACACAAAAGACTATATCAATACGATATGTGTCCCAGTTAAATTGTACTGCAAAGAAATCTGCAAGATTTAAGTTAGGCTGCTTTTATAAACAGTGTGTTCTGTTGTGTAGAATTGGATGGTAGAGGCTCCATTTGAACCGCCAACACCAAGTGCGCTGTCTTTTACCCCCACGAACGGAAGATGGTTTTGAGGAAAACTACCACCATTGATATGGAGCATACCGCTTTCGCTTTCAGCAATGAATTTTTCAACAACGTGTAGTTGATCTGAATAAAGGCAAGATGACAGCCCAAAGCTTACATCATTTGCAATAGAGAGAGCCTCTTCAATATCTGAATAGGTCATAACAACCATTACAGGCCCAAACACTTCATCACGCGCGATTTCCATGTTACGTGTAACACCGCTCAGTATGGTTGGGCTATAAAAGTAGCCGCCTGTATCAGAATTTATTTTCGTTCCTCCTGCTGCAATTTTTGCGCCTTCACAAATTGCGCGTTCAACAAAGCCGCTCACATCATTGAGTTGAGTATTGCTTGAAAGTGGTCCCATTTGTGCACCGTCCTCTGTGCCGTTAGACGGTTTGATTGCATTTGTGCGCTTTGCAAGGCCTTCGACGATTTGAACTTCCAAATCTTTGTGTACAATTACTCGACTGATAGCCGTGCATCTTTGGCCACAAACAGCAAAACCTGCCGCTGTTATTTGATCTAAAGCTGCATCAAGGTTTAGACTATCGTTCACGATTACTGGGTTTTTTCCTCCCAATTCAAGACTCACCTCAGCAAAGTGAGAAACAGCCGCGATAGCTACTTTACGCCCTACATCTACAGAACCAGTGAAGCTTACAGCATTAATGTCTTGGTGTTCGCAGAGAGATTGGCCAATAGCGCCCCCTCCCACTACAACATCAAATAGACCTTTTGGAAAAAAATCGGATGCAATATCACGCATCATTAAGAGTGGGCCTGGTGATATAGTTGCAGGTTTTTGAATGATCGCATTGCCATATAAAAGAGCTGGTATAGCTTTACGCAATGGCGTGCTGAATGGGAAATTCCATGGATTTATTCCTAGTACAACACCCCGTGGGCGACGAAAGGTATAGCTAACGGTTCCTGCGATTTGTGAAGGTAAAACTTCGCCAATTGGTGTGCCAGCACGATCTGCGGTGGCGCGGCCTTCACCCACTGCTTTAGCGATTTCCCCTTTACTCTCGCCTAGAGTTTTCCCCATTTCTTTTGTCATCGATAATGCAATCTCCTCAGAACTGGCTTCAAGGGCATCAAGAAATAATTTTATTATGCGCCCACGTTCTGGTTGAGGAACAGTGGCCCATTTTTTTTGTGCTGATTTTGCATTTGTGATGATTGTATCAATTTCATCAGCAGTGTTTTCGGTATGGGAGGCAACTATTTCGTTTGGATTTGCGGGGTTTTTGATTTCTATGGACATAGGCTTCTCTGTTATTATTAGGTTAAGTAATCGGCGATATTGCGTTTGCCTGCTATTAAATCTGCTATAATATCTTTTTCTAAGGTGGGCCAATTCGGCGCGACCTCAGGAACTTGGGGTAGGCGCAAGCGGCCTTTTGTTGCATCCACACCATCTGCACGCACATATCGTATGTCGTCACCTATACGCGCAATGTGGTCCCATTTATCTGCTGGACCGGGTGTGCTTTTGATTATTTTTCGCTGTTTCTGGCTGTCCCTAACACTTGTCTCCAATTGATGAGGATCCCAGTCTCGATTTGAAAGTTCTATCAGTTCTATCATGGTGTTCGAATATATGGGATCACTTGCGAGATTGTGCATTTCGTTTGGATCATTCACAAGATCAAATAATAAATTAGGATGGCCATAGGTGCGGATTAGCTTGAAACGATCTTTGCGTATCATTCTGCACGGAACACAGGGTCCAATGGCTAAATAATCAGATATTGCAATATTGGGGTGATAAGGTTTGGTCTTTTTTAGAAATGGTATCAAAGATGTTCCATCTGCATCTTGTGGGACCAAATCAGAACGATTGGCTATATCAAGAAAGCTTGGCAAAAGATCAACAAGCGAGACAGTTTCTTTTATTCTTCGTCCTTTAGGAGTGTTTGGCATACGTGCAATTAAGGGTACATGCGCTGACCATTCCCAAAATGCTTGCTTAAACCACATGCCGCGTTCACCTAGCATTTCGCCATGATCAGAGGTAAACAAAACGGTCGTATTTTCAGATAATCCGGTTTTATCTAATGTAGCTAAGATACGGCCAATTTTATCATCAATATAAGAAATCATACCATAATAGGCATGGCGTGTATCGCGGAGATGATCTTTAGTTACTTTATGACGATGCCGACCGTGAGCAAAGAATAATGCTTTTGAGTGATAGTCTAGGTTTTCAAAAGGTATTTCACTTACAGCTGGACTATCGATTTCATCCGGGCTGTAACGATTCCAGTATTCTTCACTAACGGTGAATGGTGTATGTGGACTAGTAAATGAAATTAGTTGGAAAAAGGGTTGATCTTCTTTATTGCGTGCTCTGTCATAAATACTCTGAATGGCAGAATGTTCGACTTCATCGTCATAATCTTCTTGCATTGTTCGTACACATGAACCTGCTTCAACTACACCGTTTAAGGCAGTGCCAGAAGGCACAAAAGAAGGGCCAGCATCCCAATCTGCAATCCATTGATGGTTTGCAGGATAAACATCTGTTACAGTACGATTGTTAAAGCCATGCAGTTGGTTTGGGCCAATAAAATGCATTTTGCCACAAAGTTCTGTCTGATATCCAGCATGGCGTAAATAATGGGCCATTGTGGGGGTAGAGCTGGAGATTTCGTTGGCATTGTCGTAAACCCCAATGCTAGGTGATAAACGCCCAGTTAATAAAGATGCACGGCTGGGCACACATAATGGATTATTAGAATAAGCGTTTTCAAAAACAGTACCTTCTGTTCCAAGTCGGTCAAGATTTGGGGTTTTACAAACGGTATTCCCATAAAGGCTTAATGCATGAGCTGCCAGCTGATCAGCCATAATTAATATTATATTCTGGGTTTTTTTCATGAAATAAATTCCTCAAAGTGACGGGCGTTTCTACGATTTCCATTCAATATCATATCAGCCCCTTTTTCGCCGATTAAATATGTTGGAGCATTTGTGTTTGCCGAAGTAATTTTGGGCATAACAGATGCATCTATGACACGTAAATTTTTAACACCATTAACCTTTAATTCGGAATCCAAAACAGCATTTGCATCACTTCCCATACGACAGGTGCCAACAGGATGAAATACTGTACTACCCATATTCCGAACTGCATTTAATATTTCTTTGTCTGATTTATAATCAAGGCCTGGTACCATTTCATTATTCCAAAGGTTTATGAATGAAGGCTGATTGATAATATCGCGTAACATTTTTACACCTTCAATCATTGTGTTCCTATCACGTTCTGTTGAAAGGTAATTCGGTTTAATGATTGGATCTGCCATTGGATCTGCAGAACTAATATTCACAGTTCCACGGCTTTCTGGATGACATTGCCAAAATGATGCCGTAAACCCAGAAAACCTATGCAATGGTGTGCCTGGTTTATCAACGGATAAGGGCATGACATTAAATTGAATGTCTGGGCGCCCAGGATCGGCATGTGATGTTGATGCTCCGCCACCAACTTGACCAGCGCCAACAGTTAAAGGGCCCGTGCCTTTGAGCACCCAATCAATTCCCATTTTAGCAAGTTTGATTGGATTTCGCACATCGTTATTTAAAGACCACTTATTTGTCATTTGAACAATTTGGCGCATCTGATAATGATCTTGTAAGTTTTCCCCAACTTCGGGGCTGTCGGCGATAACCTCGATGCCGTATCGTTGTAGAAGTTTGGCAGAACCAATTCCTGATAATTGCAAAATCTGTGGGGATTGGATAGCGCCTGCACATAGGATAACCTCTGCGCCTGAAAAGCATTTGTATATTTTTCCATTTTGTAACCATTCAATACCAATTGCTTTGGTTCCATCAAATAGAACACGTGTAACATTGACATTTGTTTTTAAGGTTAGATTTTCACGCTTGAGTGCAGGTTTAAGAAATATGGCTGCAGAGCTTGCACGAAATCTTCGCCCAATGCTGAGCTGGTAATAACCTACGCCATTTGTTGTTTGGCCATTAAAATCTGGATTGAAGGGTAATCCATATTCTTGGGCAGCGTTCAACCATGCATGACAGGCAGGATTGTGGTTGCGTAAATCTGAAATTGGCATTTCGCCATCACGACCATGATATTTATCGTCACCACCTTGATAGTTTTCAATTTTTTTGAAAAAAGGCAAGATATCATTCCACGACCAACCCTGCGCACCCAGATCTTGCCAATCATTAAAATCATCGTGTTGCCCACGCATATAAATCAAGCCATTTATTGAACTTGACCCCCCAACTATACGGCCTCTGGGCCATAGAATGCCTCTATTACCGTCTCCTTCTGAGGGTTCGGTTTTGAAAACACGTGAAAACCGAGGATCATAGATTGTGCGAAAATAACCAACGGGTAGTTTTAACCATGGATTACGATCCACTTTACCTGCTTCTAGGAGCAAAACACTGCAAGAAGGGTCTTTTGAGAGGCGATTGGCTAAGAGTGATCCTGCTGAACCTGACCCTACAATTATATAATCGTATTTTAAGCTCATTTTTTCAACTCTACATTCATTGATATTGTTTTTGAATGTACTGAGAGAAAATCTTGATAGTGTTGATCGTTAATGCCGATACCAACTGAGTTACTGATGTCTATTTTCCCATTTGTTAATTTCGGTGCAAATAAATCTTCACGAAGAGGATTTATGTTACTATCAATTTCTAACAAACCATCACCACCTACAGCTGCAAGAAGGTGGGCCGAAGTGGCAAGTCCGATTCCGCCACCTAAATAATGAGGGCAATATCTAGCTCCTGATTTGATAATATTTTTTATTATTGGTAGGTTGCCACTAATTCCTCCCCATTTACAGATGTCGGGTTGAATTATATCAAGGTGACCATACGAGATTGCATTATTAAAATTTTCAGTCCCCATGATATTTTCACCGGCTGCAAGCGGGATGGAAGTAGCTGACTGAATTTTCTTCCAAGCGCTGGCCGGTGAGGTGGCTATAATTGGCTCCTCTAACCATTTAAGCGGAAATGCAGCTAATTTTGGTAATATTTCAATTGTTTTCTCAACAGACCAGCCTTGATTGGCATCTGTCATCATTTGTTCACTGTCTGATAAGCTTTCCGCTATAGCCTTCAGATTTCTTAAGTCTGTATCATCTCCAAATCCGACCTTTAGTTTGAATGCAGTATAGCCTAGGTCTCTACAGCGCTCTACCGTTTCTAACGATCCAGATGGATTTATGCCGCTAGCATAAGTTTTGACAACTGACTGTTTCCCGTTGATAATCTGATACAGGGATGCATTCGCGCGTTTGGCAACGATATCCCATATGGCGCAATCAATGCCTGCTATGCACTGCGCAATTGGGCCAAATTCACCAGATTGAATTGCTAAGCGTTCGAATTGGGTGCTCAATTTATTGAAACACGTTGCTGGATCTTTGAAAGTTTGGCTCATAACTGCTGGCAGAATTGAGTCCTGCAATAAACGTGCGCGATGTTCTGCCCCACAGGAGGGAAAATTACACCATATTTCTCCTAAACCCTTAACACCATCAGATGTTTCTAGTTGAAGAAAAACTGCTGGGCGATCAATCATGGTTCCAAAGGATGTTCTAACAGGTGTTTTACAGGGGGTGCGCATAACTACGATCTGTGCAGAGATAATCGAAAGTGATAAATCTACATTCACGTGATCTTTTGCTAGCCAGTCCAGCATTTAGTTCTCCAATTCCAAGTTAAACCGAGAATACATTTCTTTAGGCGCATCCGCTTCATTCATATGGTGGATCATTTCAGAAATTAGCTTAGCCTCAATTTCAGGATCATTGATTGGATTTTCTTGTTTAGGATCGTCTTCCAGATTGTAAAGCTGGGTTTTGGTGTCTTCAAAATCCATACCCTGGCATTCGACAGGATCACCTTTTTCGTTTGTTCGGGGCTTCAACTTCATCAAGGGTGCTCCTTTCGTGAAGCTGAAGGGATCTGTTAAAGTAGCTCCAACTAAATCACTGATTGGAAAACGTGTGGTCATACGTGTAGGCATTAATGTGTACTCATATAAGCCATCAGCATTCAGTTTTTCCGGGTATCGGTGATACACATGTGTGCCATTCGTTATGTTACAAGCTGCACCAAAGTATCCAAAGATTGCAGAAGATCTTATAGGAGTGTCTTTTGCAAAAAGAGGCATTATAGAATTGCCTGATACATCTTCAGGTATGCTGTGATTATGTAACTCCATAATTGTTGGCATGATATCTATTGTCTGCGTTAAAGATTTACGCCGAGTTCCTGATTGGTCTTTAAATTCTGGATGATAAACCATCAAAGGAATTCTGGAGATTTCGTCAAAGACTGGCATACGATTTTTAGACCACCAATCATGTTCTCCCAAGAGAAAACCATGATCTGTAGTTAATATTAGGCATGTGTCTTTCCACATATTATTCTCATCAAAGAAATTTAAGATTTTGCCAAAATATTCATCACACATTGTAGTTAAGGCAGCATAGTTTGCCCGCATCTCCGCTATCTCATCCGGGCTTTCATTAACGCGTTTATAAAATGGCCAATCAAGTATTGGACCATCATAATTGGTAGGATACATCTCGCGAAACCGAGGTGGTGCATGAAATGGCTCATGAGGATCAAAACATTCAAGTTGTAATAACCAATTATCTTGTTTGTGGTTTTTTTCTAAAAATTTCTGGCCTAAAGCAAAGGTTTGCGGGCCGCTATATTCATGCTCTTCACCCATATATTGACGGTTAATCATATAGTTTATACGATTATGTTGCATGGGGTGATAATCAAGCGTTAAATGATCAATATCTGCATTAACATGGGCTTTCCAACGATCAATTGCTTGGCCGCGTATTAATTCCCATGAAGAATAACGTGGGTGATAGGTGGCGCCGCCATCAGCAAAATAATGGTGATGATCTGTTATGATGTGGCTGTAGGTGCCATTTTGTTTTAATAGTTCAGGAAATGAGTCATCAAATGGTTCAAGTGGCCCCCAACTACGATGTAAAAAATTTAAGCGCCCAGTATGTAAATCACGTCGAGCAGGGATACAAGGTAGACTGCCAACATAATGATTATCAAATGTAATAGCGCGTTCTGCAAAACGTTTGAAATTTGGTGTAATGACGGATGTTTCACCATAGCTTTCCATCGCATTACGATTGAGGCTGTCAAGAAGGACGAAAACTGTTTTCATGATTATATCCGAAAAATAGTAGATGGGCTGCACATTTAAGTGCAGCCAAGTATTGATTAGTTGCTTGTACGTGCTGCGAATTCTTCGATGCCTGGTACATTTGCTTCACGATAATAACGTAATGCGCCAGGATGCAAAGGTGCGTTAAATCCACCAAGAATACTATCAGTTGAAACGCGCTTCCAAGCAGGGTGAACTGTTGCCATGTGATCAAGATTTTCCATAACAGTTTTTGTAGCTTGGTAAACAATTTCTTCTGGTACATCAGCTCGGATTAAGAGGACGTTACCCAAGCGGTATGATGAAATTGAGTTTGTTTGATCTGGGTATGTATTCGCAGGCAAATCACCTTCTGAATAGGCTGCGTATTTAGCCCGTATCGCATCTGATACTTCTGTTGGAATTGATAAGAAGCGAATGTTGTGAGATGCTTTAAGCTTTATGATTGGAGGTAATGGGATTGAACCATTCCACATAAACGCATCAATTTGACCATCTTTAAGCATATCTACCATTGCAGGTAATTTCACGCGGAAGTCTTTAAAGTCTTCACCTGGGTTTAGGCCAATTGTTTCAAGCAAGATTTCAGCATCTAGCATTGATGTGCCACCTGGTTGGCCCATGCCAACACGTTTGCCTTTTAAGTCATCCAAAGATTTAATGTCTGAGCTCTCTAAAACAACAACGTGTTGCACGATTGGGGCAATAGACATCCAGCTTAGGATTCTCCCTGGCTCAACATCAGCGTAATCGCCCTCTGCTTTGTAGGCTTCATAGGCAAGTTTTGAGTTTGAAAAACCTGCTTCTATGTCATTATTTAGCATTAGGCGCACGTTTGCAACGTAGCCTTTTGTACCTTCAGCGGTCATCTGGACGCCTTCCACTTTACGGTTCACAAGGTCTGAGATACCCGCTGCCCATTGATAGGCGGTATTTCCAACTGGGTTAGAGCCAATGGATACAGGTACATCGTCTGACAGAGCTGGCAGCGCGCTGATCCCTAATGCAACTACTGCTGCAAATGATATTATCTTTTTCATTTATTCCTCCCAAAATAAAGTTGTTAACCGGTCAAGCCGGCGAAAGTATGAGGCTAGATTTCCCCATGTTTTTGAACTGGCAAATATTTTTGCATTGCACCGGCCAGAAAGATGCAGGCAATTCCAATAAGGTTTGATGTGAAACCAGGCATTATCAAAAGCATTGCCCCAATGAATAATAATATGCGCACAAGCAAACTAGTTTGTCTCAAGAGCCAGCCTTGTAAAGATGAAGCCAAGGCTAGGGTTCCGATCATTCCTGAAATGAATGGCATGATAAGAGTTTGTAATTCGCCAATCCCTAACAAACGTGGGTCAAAGACGAAAAAATATGGGATCAAGAACGCGACTAGCCCATATTTAACTGCAACAAGAGCAATCCGCATTGGATTCTCGCCCGATAATGCGGCAGCTGCAAAGGCTGCTAATGCAACAGGGGGTGTGATTGCAGATAGCATAGCGGAATAAAATACAAAGAAATGCGCTGCTAATGTATTTACGCCCAAATTAATCAGAGCAGGAGCTGCTAGTGTTGCCACCAAGATATAAGCAGCTGCGGTTGGTAGACCCATCCCAAGGATTAATGAAGCTGCCATAGTAAGCATCAATGCAACAAGTAAGCTGCCACCAGATAAGGTCACAATCAAACTACTAAATTTTAGCCCAACGCCAGTTAAAGTAACAACAGCGATAATTATACCAGCTGTTGCTGTTGCCATTGCAACGGGCAAAACTGCTTGTGCAGCAGCTTTTGATGTTGAAATTATTTTGCTTGGCACCAACCAGGTGCTTGGTTTTAGACAAGATAGTAAAACTAATATGACGATTGACCAAAGAGATGAATACATCACTGAATAACCATTCATCAAAAATCCAATAAACGCTGGTATTGCGATAAGAACATGCCCACCTTCTATTAACGCAGCTTTTGCGGAAGGGAGCTCATGTTCTTCCATTGGTTGAAGTCCATTTTTTACGGCTTCTAAATGCACAGCTGCAAACACAGCAATATAAAACAATGTAGCAGGTATTATTGCTGCTTTAGCAATATCAGTATAGGGCGTTTCAATAATATCAGCCATTAGGAAAGCAGCTGCACCCATGATTGGTGGCATTAACTGTCCACCCGTAGAGGCAACTGCTTCTATTGCGGCAGCAACGCGTGGCTTATAACCTCCGCGTTTCATCAAGGGGATAGAGATTGTGCCAGTGGTTAATACATTTGCTACGGCAGTCCCAGAAATCATACCCATAAGGCTACTGCCAACAACAGCGGCTTTTGCGGGGCCACCTCGTGAGCGACCTGTTAAAGACACAGCAATATCCATCAACACTTTGGATGCGCCTGTGCTTTCTAATAAGGCGCCCAATATAACAATCAAAACAACGAATGTAGAACTTACACCAAGAGGTGTGCCAAAGATGCCGTCAGCTCCTAAGAAAATTTGACTAAGCACTCGCTTTAAGCCGTACCCACGATGGGAAATATCACCCCACAGGTAATTACCCCAAAATGCATAAGCCAAGAATATTAATGCTAAAATTACCATCGACCATCCGATCGTGCGACGTGTTGCATCTAACAAAATCACAACACTTACAGCTGCGATCCATATTTCTGGGCCTGTCATTGCTCCATAGCGATTAACAACATCATCATAAAACAATGTTTGGTATAAAGCTGTGAATGCGCCTAATGTGGCAAGTATTAACAAAATTAGATTACTCAACCTAATTTTGCTATTTGTGATCATTCCTAAATATACCAATATGATTGCCAGAGCTAAATGTGTCCCACGTTGTATAACATCTGGAAATACACCAAAAGCCGCCGTGTATAGGCTAAATATTATCAATATAACTGCAAAAAATTTATATATATAGCTTGCCCAATTGGTTTGCTCAGTCATAGAGTAATTACCTCCTCATCCGTTGTGAAAGGTATAGAATTTGATGCCGTTGCTTCGATCAAAGGTTCTAAGTTGAGCGATGCAGAGAAAAAATGTTCCGATAGCGCTAAGCCAGCTGCGGCTTCGGAGGGTTGTTTAATTTCATCTTCTTGCCCACCTCTAATATCCGCTTTTACGCCAGAGGCCTTAAGTTGCTCTTTGAAAGCTTGATGGTAAATTGGATTTCGCCCTAATGGGCCTGTTAGAATTACAGCTTCTGGATTGAACATGAGTACCGGTGCGGCGCTATGAAATCCTAGTGCAGTAGCTGCTTCACTGATTACATTCGCAGTGTGTGGGTCAGTTTTTGCTTTATTTAGTACCTTGCGCAAGGCATCTCCGTGATGCTGAAGATCCTCTAAACCATTGTCTGTATTTAAGGATAAGCCAAGGCGTTGCAAAACCGCAAATCCAGATGCCTCGGTTGTGAGGCATCCAAATTTACCACAATTGCAACGTTTGCCATCTAAACTTGCTGGAATATGCCCAATTTGACCAGCTACATTAGTATGTCCACGACAAAGCTCGTTGTTGCTGATTATTGCGCCGCCTAATCCTAATGCTGCACGAATAAGTACTACATCTTTGGCACCCCGCGTGATGCCGATATTTGTTTCAGCAATGATTATAGCTCTGTTTACATTTTCGATTGCTACCGGCAGATGTAAACGGTCCTCAAGGCTTCGCTTAATGTTAAATTCTGGCCAGCCAAGGTATGGAGATTGCATCAAAATCTCACTTGAATCATCTAGATATCCTGCAATTGCAGCACCAACACCAATCATACGGCGCCGATCGAGGATATTCTTTGAAATCATCTCATTTACAGTTTTTGCTATCTCATCAAGGGTAGATGTTGGGTTGGTTAGATCTGATGGTGTGACTGTTTTGCGCGCGATAATTTCACCGGCTAGATTGCATAATGTAACGCCCGTATTAAACGCAAGAATACTTATTCCAAGCACATAACCGCCATTTGGGTTCAAGCGTAGACTTTGACGTTTGCGCCCTCGGCCTGTACTTTTTTGAGAGCCTAACTCAGACAATAAATTTGCACTAATGAGTTCTTGAGATATTCGAGTGATTGCTGGTGTTGTAAGACCGGCTAATTCAGCCATTAACGTTCTGTCAATATCTGGGTAGTTAGACGCAAGCCTAAGTAGCGCAGCGCGATTGGCTCCACGTATACTTTCTTGGGGTTTTGATGGTGTTTGATTTATATTGTGAGCTCTCATTTTTTAATTAATTACTGTAATTAATTAAATAGTCAAGTCTTAAAAGTAATCTATAAGCGCACTAATTTACAAACACATCATAAGAAGATCGAAAGTGTAGATGTTGAATGCCTTTTATGTTAAATAAATTTATACGTTTTTATGGAAAATCTTATGATTTCGCAAAAAAATATAATAACTTCTATTCTTAAGCTTCCATTGAGAAATGGACGGCGTTTTGTTGCAATTGTAGGGCCTCCTGCAAGTGGAAAGTCCACTTTAGCAAACCAACTTCAACAGCAAATTTCTGGATCTTGCGTTGTTCCAATGGATGGATTTCACCTTTCCAATGAACAACTTAAAAAGACTGGTTTGTCTAATCGTAAAGGTTCACCAGATACCTTTGATGTTGGGGGGCTAGAATTGATCCTAGCAAAGATTTTGGGTGGTGGTAATATCATGTTTCCTACTTTTG
>Ga0233394_1000233_pt1 | contig 19050 bp, 12 predicted proteins | sample 24DmetaG_FD_190481 | JGI IMG/M metagenome (GOLD analysis project Ga0233394, IMG submission 190481) | Seawater microbial communities from Monterey Bay, California, United States - 24D | ecosystem: Environmental > Aquatic > Marine > Coastal | place: USA: California | collected 2016-11-02 | reverse complement strand
GTTGGTTTCCAGAAAAGATCACGCAAGATATCGATGTTATTATTTTAGGGATGCATGCCAAGGAAGACAACCCAGAATTGTTGCAAGCTCAAGATATGGGCTTAAAAATCTATTCTTACCCTGAGTTTTTATACGAACAATCTAAAGACAAAACCAGGGTGGTTATTGGAGGGTCTCACGGGAAAACTACCATAACCTCAATGATACTTCATGTACTAGCCTATAATGATAGGGAAGTAGATTATATGGTAGGAGCACAATTAGAGGGTTTTGAAACCATGGTACACTTAACCACAGAAAATGAATTTATGGTATTGGAGGGCGATGAATATTTAAGTTCTCCCATAGACAGAAGGCCAAAATTTCATTTGTACAAACCCAATATTGCCTTATTAAGTGGTATTGCTTGGGATCATATTAACGTATTTCCAACTTTTGAAGGCTATGTAGAGCAGTTTAGAATTTTTACAGATTCCCTAACCAATGGAGGAATTATGGTGTATAATGAAGAAGATGCTATTGTAAAGGAGGTTGTGGAAAGTTCTACACATACCATAAAAAAATATCCGTACAATACACCAAGCTATGAAATTGAAGAGGGGGTTACGGCAATAGATACTCCAGATGGGATGATGCCTTTAGAGATTTTTGGTGATCATAACTTGCAAAACTTGGCAGGTGCCAAATGGATTTGCCAACATATGGGTATAGATGAGGAAGATTTTTATGAAGCCATTGCTTCCTTTAAAGGCGCAAGTAAACGTCTAGAAAAAATTGCAGAGAATAAACAAACGGTTATTTTTAAAGATTTTGCTCATAGCCCCAGTAAAGTAAAAGCCACCACTGAAGCGGTAAAAAAGCAATATGCGCAACGAGAAGTGATTGCTTGTTTAGAATTGCACACCTATAGTAGTCTCAACGCCGAATTTTTGGGAGAATACCAAGGTGCCCTGGATCAAGCAGACAAAGCAGTGGTATTTTATTCACCCCACGCAGTAAAAATTAAACAGCTCGACGAGGTAACAACAGCACAAATTGGAGCAGCTTTTGGTAGAGAAGATTTAATGATGTTTACCAATCCATCCGAATTTAAAGCGTTTTTATTCGGTCAAAATTTAGAACAAACCGCACTAGTACTCATGAGCTCTGGAAATTATGGAGGTTTAGATTTTGAGGAAGTTAAGGACTTGGTTTAGGGTTTTTTTATCCCTAATTGAACTAGTTTTTCTTTTTGCCAGTTTTTATCGGTTATTCTTCTAAATAACCAAACTCTATATTCTTTGTAAAAAAATGATTTATATATAATTGTAAATCGATGGATAACCCCCTTTTTCTTTAAAATTTTTTTATAATTATTATTGTATAAGTTATTGTCATTTAAGTATTTATAAAATATAAGTAGATACTTTTCTATTTTTTTTGAAGAAGTATATTGGAGTGTTTTAGGCTTGTTAAACACTTCAAAACAACTCGCTAAAAAACAGTGCAATGGGTGTTGTAACCTATTGAATTTTTTAAATGCATTTTTGGCATTTGTTTTTTTAGATAGGAGAAGCACATCATAGGCATTTCTTAATGCTACATTTTTATATTCAAAGCCAGAATCATTAATTTGTGTGGCTGCAATTGATAATGACAATTGATTTTCAAAACTTAAAACCGAAAAATTATTTGTAATTAGACAATTTTTTTTGATAAAATTAAAATTGAACTCACTACTATATTTTTCAATTAATAGTTCTTTATGCAGCTCTAAAACTGCAATTTTATTTTCATGTATGAGTCTAGGATAATGTCTAACTCCTGGATATATTGGTTTTTCAAAATCTCTTGGATAGCCATTGTCTTTTAACAGTTCAATTGCCCTCGGATAGTCCTCAGGAGAGCAAATAAAATCAATATCCCCAACCATTCGTTCCCCAATATCTTCATAAAGTCCTTCTAGTAAGTTCCCAGTTCCTTTAAGGAAAATAGGAGTAATATCATGTTCAAGAAGAAGGGTATTCAACTCCTTAGCCTGTGCTAAGATTTCCTCATTTCGCTCACGGTTTAGCTCTGTGATGTATTTCATGTACTCAACTAAATCTTCAGGTAAATATGATAAAAAAGAAGCTCTTTTTAGATTGCAATATAAGGCAGGGAACACATAATGTGCAGTACTTAGTTTCACCACCTCATCCCAATCAATAGCATCAGATTGAAGTACCTCTTCAACGATACGTTTATTATGCGCCTCATGGTTAATGGTCAAGCACTTTGCCACAAAAAACAAGGTTTCTTTATAGGTCATCCTCAAAAATACGCTTTATTGCCGAATACATCAACTCGTTGTTTGAGTAGGTGAGTTGGTAGCAAGGTAATTGTTCAAACCACTCTAAAAAGGTGGCTGCATTTTGTGGAACAGAAGAAATCCATGAGTCTGGTACTAGATGTTCAAAAGCTTTTAGCTTTGATATTTCAGAAATTTCAAAATCAACATTTTCGTCATATTTAATAAATACAAGGGCTTTACAAGGTACTTTTTTATGGTAGTCAATTTTTTTAGGTGGTAAATAGCGTACGGTTTTTTTGAGCCTCTCATAATGATATTCGGCAGAGGTTTCTAGTGTTGGATATTCCTTTAACAAGACCGATAAGGCCTTCTTTTTTATTGAAATTCCTGCAGGAAATGAATACACATCGTGTGCTTGATCTATAGGAACAAAGTCATCTGCAATGCATTGAAAACCTTGTGTTTGAAGCAGAGCAAGTGAGGTGCTTTTTCCATTCCCAGAATCTCCTAAGATGAGAATATTATCGTTTTTATAGTTGATTGCCGAAGCATGAAAAACGCCCATCCATTCAGCTTCGTTTTTGTTATAAATGCATTCAATAATTTTCATAGAAAATTTCCCTTGAAAATAATGTACGTTTTTTGACTCCCAAGCCCCAATAAATTCACCATCTAGAACCAAATGAATCAAATGATTAGAATTAAATACTTGAAAAGTATGGTCTATTTTTGAGGATTCTTGAGTTTCTAGATGTGCAAACTTTGGATGAATTAAAGAAAGTTGAAATTCATTTGCAAATTCAACTTTAAATATTTTCTTATTGATGAGGTAGTGTTTTTTGAAAGTAAAGTTTGAAGGAAGCACATATTTAGATTTACTTGTATGCTCTTCGGTAGTTTTAGTAGTATTGGGGATTACAATTTGATCATTCAGATCTTTTATAATAGAAGTGGCTTCTTGTTCAGAAATAGTTAATTTCTCTGCTAATGCTGTAGTTATTTCAGAGAATGTTTTTTTTTCTAAAATTTGATAGACAAGCTGAGCTGCAATTTCTTCAAGGATGATATAGCTATTAGAAGCTTTAAACCAAACAATTGATTTGTTTTCTAAAACTTTTGATAGAAATTCATGCAAAAATTAAATGAATTAAAGTTAATCAAAAAAGCCATCAGCTCCGGGTGCTATAAGACCACTATTTGGGCTGCTTGCTTGAGCTTTTTTTGGATGTAAAATGATGAAAGTTCCAATGGCGGTTAATGCGGTATACTTACCATATTTACCAATTTTTTTTAACGCTGCCTTTCGAGTTATTGTAATTTCATCAGAAACGTTATCCTTCTTAGGATTCTTAGATTTCATTTTATAGGGGTTTTACGCAAAACTAAGTATTTTTCATAAATACCCAAAATTTTTTATTAAAATTATTGTCAAAAATTTTAAAGTGTAAAGAAATAGAAAAAACAGACGCTTATGGTTAGGGATAATTCAAAAAAACACCCCTCTTTTCTTGTATTTTGAAAGAGGGGTGTCTTAGTTAATGATATAATACTTAAAGATTAATCATACATATCTCCAATGCCTTCATAAATATCTTCATTTTGTTGATCTATAATCTTTTCAAGTGCTCCAGTATTAATACGAAACCCTTCACCCGGTGCACCTGGGCTACTCGCTTGTGCTTTTTTAGGATTGAGAATCGTATAGGTTCCAATGGCAGTTAAAGCTGCATACTTACCATAATTTCCAATTTTTTTAAGAGCCTCTTTTCTTGAAATCTCCTCTTTTTGAGTGTTTTTTTGTTGTTCCATGTTGTAAAAGATTTCTGTTATTGAATGATTATTTTTCTGTTTAGTACCCCGTTTTCTGTAGCAAGTTTTACAATATAAATACCCATAGGAATTGTGTTCAAATTAATATCGTTGACCCCGTTTCCTTCAAAAGAGGTTTTTAACATCTCTTTACCGAGAATATTGTACAGCTGAACAGTAGCTGTGCCGTTTTGTACACCAACAATTCTCAGGTTATCCTTACTAGAAGTATAGATGCTGATGTTATTGTTTGTAGCGAAATCATCTGCACTTAACACACTGGAAGTGGTGTGTAAGTAAAAACGTCCTATACCTGAAAGGTTATTCTCAGGAGTAAAGCTAAAGTTTGCATCTGCTTCTAACAAAGTAAAACTATTGTCTTGTTTGTCTTCAAGATAAATGTTAATACCAGAAGGGAAGTTGTTTGTAACTGCGTCTATGGTAATGGCAGTTCCAGCTTCAGCATTAATCCCTACAGGAACCACCATGTTTTCATAGTTGTTGAGTGGTAAAGATTGTATCTGGTAATTCTTTCCTTCACTATCAGCAACCAAATGCGTGTATATTGTCAATGGATTAGAAACCCCATTAAATAAAGTTCCGTCATAGCCATTATCAAAACTAGTTGTGGCTCCATCCATATAATAGATTTTAGCCTCTTTAGAGGCTGAGCCATCTGAAAGTGAAAGATAAAGTTCAGGTCTATTTTCTGTTCTTTGAAAAGTGTCAGAAGTATGGTGTGTTTGAAAACTTTTATCAAGTGCCAATGAACCACTAACTCCATCAGATTTGACAAAAAAGGCTTGACCTGGTGCTAGTTTATAGGCTTCTGCAGTTACCTTTGTGTCATAACTAGCAGTAGCTTGATTCCAAACCCAAATAGTTTCTTCATCTAAAACTCCGGTATTTGTTGTTAGCATAGAAGCTATATCTGTGTAGGAAGTAAATGGGTTTCCTATAAAATTAAAACCATTGCCACCTGTTGCGAGTGTTCTTGAAATATTTGAATTTCTAAAAGTACCTGTAAAGCTAATATCGCCTGCTGACACTAATTTTATAATATATCCTTTACCTCCAATAAAATTTCCAGAACTGCTCGAACTAGAATTATAGTAGGTCCATGTATCTGAAAAAGACCCATAAGATTGTGATAAGCCTACATCTGAATCTTCAGTTGATTGTGCAAGACCTTCAGCTGAAATAAATGTATCTATGTCTTGGCCATTAACAGGTGATGTAACCCCATACCAATTTGTACTGGCTAGAGTTCTTGTGTAGGTTAAATTTCCTGAAGCAGATCCATTTACTAATAACGAACTCCCATCAGCAATACTTGCAGTTGCAGAAGCATCAATGGTTAGGTTATTGTTTATGGTTACACTATTTTCTCCAGTCTTTATATCTAATGCCCCATCAACATCAAGGTCATTTAAGACTAAGCTATTCACATTGGTAACATTTAAAGTAGTAGAAGGATCCAAATACATATAATCATATGAAAAATCAGAAGATCCATTATTCAAATTTGCAGTATTACCAAATAAGAACAATCTATCTGAACTTGAAGGACTATTCTGTGTATTCCATGAGGTAGAAGCAACAAAGCCACCGCCAAGAAAAATTGATCCATTATCTCCAGAGGTTGTAAAATCATATTGATCAATATATAAATGATTTGCTGATGCGTCACTTCCTAGAGCTGTGTTTGATGCAAATATCATGTAAGCCCCTGAGCCAGTAGTTATTGCATCATAGAGTAACTGAGAAGTCCAAGATTGGTTTACCCATCCTGAGGATACAGTTCCGTTATCAAGTTTGGCTTTAATTCTAGAATTAGTTAAATTATTTCCAATAAAATATTTGATGGTGAGTTCTTTCCAATCGCTTGTGTCATACGCTGCTGTTGCTGCATTTGTTTTATATCTGATGTTAAGTAGATTTGAAGCATCATTATGAATAGATAAAACTTCACCATTTCTTTGACCACTATCATTTGCCGTGACTATCGTTTGTGTGTTCGATGCATCAAAAATACTTTTCAATCCTAAAGAGAATACTTCTTTGTTTGCAACCAGAGTTCCACTTATTTTAAACTTAATTTTTAGAGTAAGGATATCTCCAGAAGCTCCTGTAAATTGAAGATTCTTTTGATGCCTTTGGTATTGGGTTTTCACTGTGATCCTGTGATAATTACTATTGTCACCTCCATTATTAATGACTTGTCTTGATGTTCCTGAGCTGGTTGCAACAAAGTCAGAAAGAGCATTTACGTGGGTTGATGTTGTATAGCCCTCCTCATTTGTAAAAGATATTGAAGTCGAAGTGGCAGAACCATCAATTTCTTGAGATAGTAAATTATAATTGCAAATAAAAATTGCAAAAATTAAAATTAAAATTTTTTTCATAATAATAATATTTTAAAAATATATTAATTGTATTCTCAACTCTTTATTCAAATTTAAAATTGAAATAAATTTTTGAGTAATATTTATGAGTAAAAACCTATAACTTTTGAAGCATTGTGCAACTAATAATTCAAAAACAAATAAAAATTAAGGTTAATATTGTTTGTTAATGGTTGGGCTTCCTGTTATATAGGATAAAGAATTTAGAAATAAATCTATTTCTAAAGTAGTTTCAATAAAGTATTTTATGGGAGGTTTTGCAAAGAAGGCATGTCCCACATTTTTATAAAGTACCAATTCACATCTGCTTCCAACGGTTTTCATTTTATTTTGATAGTTTTTTACGGTGCTCACAGGAATAATTTTATCTTTTGTGCCAATAAGTATTATAGTTGGAGGTGCTCCCTTTGAAATATTATGAATAGGTGAAATTTCTTTATATCGATTTCTAAATCTTTGATAACCAAAAGCATTAGGACCGTTATCTATTACAGGGTTTAGTAATACTAGTGCATTTGGTACAGAACTAATTTTTAAATTTTCTTTTGGGTTATCTAAACCTTTAATATTTCCACAAGCAGCAGCTAAATGACCCCCGGCAGAGCCACCTCCTGCAACGATCATATTTGGATTTATGCTCAATTCTTTTGCATTTTCTCTTACATATCTAATTGCAGATTTTGCATCCTCTACTGCTTCAAATGGTGTTGTGTTGTGCTTGTTTTTAATTCTATACTCAGCAGCTATTGCAATCATTCCTCTAGAGGCAAAGTACATAGATTGTCTTTTAAACATTTTAGGACTTCCGTTATTCCACCCACCACCATGAAAAAATACAATACAATTATAAATACTATCTTTTTGAAAGTTTAATGGCTTATAAACATGAAGATTTAAAAGTGTTGAATCTATTTTCTTATAAACTACTTTCTCAGCTTTAATTATGATTTTATTTTGTTGACTAAAGCTATTTTTATTCAGAATTAATGAGAACATTATTAGCAAAAAGAGGCGAAACCTGAATAAACTTGACAATAGCATCATTGTTTTTTGTTTAAAATTTCTTGAACAGATTCTTCATCTTTAATATTATCTACAATTCTCCCAAAATCAGTATCTGTTATTTTTCTAAAATCAACTAAACTTTTATCATTTTCATACTTTATCATCAAGTTTTTAAGTTTTGCTTTCAATTCAGTTATTGTGGAAGTGTAATTAGGATCATTATAGATATTGTTCATTTGATTTGGATCCTTTTCTAAGTCATACAGTTCCCAGACATCAATATTATAATAAAAGTGGGCTAGGGTGTATTTTTGGGTTCTAATCCCATAATGGGGCTGAACATGATGCCAAAACGGGAATTCATAATAGTGATAATACATAGCATCTTGCCAGTTATTAGGAGTATTACCCTCTAACACTGGAACAAAACTAGTTCCTTGCATTTTTTGAGTTGTTGTTATACCAGCTAATTCTAGTAAAGTAGGTGCAAAATCTATATTGGTAATAATATCTTCATTAACAGATCCTGCTTTGATTCTTTGAGGGTATTTTACCATAAAAGGCATTCTCAAAGATTCCTCATAAATAAATCGTTTGTCAAAAAAACCATGATCTCCCAAATAAAAGCCTTGATCAGAGGTTACAACAATGACGGTGTTTTCTTCTAAATTATTTTCTTTTAAGTAAGTTAAGACACGTCCAATATTGTCATCAACAGATTTCACACATGCTAAATAGTCTTTGATATAATTTTGATATCTCCATTTTTTACCTTCCTCGTTTGTCATCCCTTTTGGCTGAACTATTTCTCCTGCTTTGGCTCCGTAAAAATCCCATTGAATTATTTCTTTACGTTTTAGATTTTTTGGACGCTCTAGTTTCATATCTCTTCTGCTAAAATAGTCCATAGTCATTTCTGTATCACCAGCAGTTTTTTCTCTTCCTATATAGTTGTCATTAAAGGTAGAGGGGTAGGGCATTTCTATATCATCCCAAAGTTTTTTATACTTTGTGTCTGGATGCCAGGGCCTGTGAGGTGCTTTATATTGTAATACCATTAAAAATGGTTTGTCTGTCATTTCTGTAGCTCCTAACCAATTCAATGCAAAATCAGTGCTAAGATTTGTTGCATATCCTTTTTCCTTTACATTTTTACCATTATCGTTATAGAGTGGATTCCAATAATTTCCTTGTTGTCCTGAAGCATTATGATACTTAAATGTATCAAAGCCAACAGGTTCAGTTCCTAGATGCCACTTTCCAAAAAGAGCAGTTTTGTAGCCATTTTTTTGAAATTCTTGTGGAAAAGTCCATTTAGAGTCATCAAATTTACCACCACTTTCATTTTTGTAATAGCCATTTAAATTACTGTAGTTACCCGTTAAAATAGCGGCTCTACTGGGTCCACAAATAGAATTAGTTACCAATACATCCTGAAACAGCATACCTTCCTTTGCAACTTTATCTATATTAGGCGTTGGAGCAATATCTTTATATATACCGCCATAAGCACTTATAGCTTGTGTGGTTAAGTCATCAGCCATAATATAAATAATATTTGGCTTTTTTATAGGTTGTTTTTTGTCAGAATTACAGGATGTAATTACAAATACTAAAGAAGTTAAAATAATGATGGCTTTATGAGTTCTATTTTTCATTCTTAATTTTTTTATTTAAAATATTACTTAGGCTATCTATGACTGTTTTATAGCGATCTTGAATAGCCAAATTTCTATTTTCATCAGGATCTGTTTTGTGATCATATAACATCTTAGCAACGGTTTTATCGTTTATTTGCCACTCAGTGTAGAAAAAATTATCAGCAATTAATGTCTCTCCTTTTTGATAACGAGCATATGCCTTATTTTTAAAGATTTTTGAGGGATTTTGTAATGCATTAGTCAAAGAATTTCCTTCCAAGTGAGCAGGTTTAGAGATATTTGCTAAATCACAAATTGAAGGATATAAATCTACCAGTTCTGCTATTGAGTTTGTTTTTTTATTTTTTTGAATATCAGAATCACTAATAATTAGAGGCACTTGAAGTGCTACTTCAAAATTACTATGTTTAACCCACAAACCGTGCTCCATTAAACTCCAGCCATGATCTCCTACTAATATGATGGTTGTATTTTCTCGCATGCCAAGATCGTCTAATCCTTTGATGAGTTTTCCTACCTGTGCATCAACATAACTTACCGATGCATAATAGCCATGAATTAACTTTTTTGCCATTTCATTAGATACCTGTCCTTTTTTAGGAATGTCTTTGTAGTATCGTAATTCTCCCCATAAATGTCTTGCTCTATTTGGTACATTAGCTTGAAATTGATTGTTTTTAGGAAGCTCAATTTTTTTAGAATCGTATAAATCCCAATATTTTTTTGGTGCATTAAAAGGTAAATGTGGTTTTACAAATCCAACGGCTAGAAAAAATGGTTCTCCTGTTGCCTTCAAATTTTTTAAATCTTGAATAGACTTATTTGCTGTTTCACCATCATTGTAGGCATCATCATCTACATCTGGACTTTCATAAGCATACCCGTGTTTACCATTATTTTCCAATAATATATTTTCTTCAGTAATATAATTTCTCCATTTTTTTGAGGATGGATACCATTCTTCATCCCATTCTTCTATATCATATTTTAAATGCGTAATTTTATTGTTACTTATGGTTGTATAGCCCTCGTTTTTTAAGTGTTTAATTAAGTTTAATGCATTTGGAGCTTCTTTTTTGATACTAGCATTATATCTTAAAAAACGTTTTGAAGTAGGTCTAATTCCGGTGAGCAAACTAGCCCTTGAAGCACCACAAACAGGAACATTACTGTAAGCTCTATTAAAAACTACTCCAGATTTAGCTAATGCATCAATATTTGGACTAATAATTTTATTTTCTCCATAAATATTAAGTTCTGGGCGCAGGTCATCTATCATAATAAAGAGAATGTTTTTCTTTATTGAGGTAGAAAATTTATCTTCATTTTCTCGAGTTGTTTTAAAACTTAAAAAAACCAAAACAATACTTAATACGATCAGTTTACGAGAGTTCATTTATAATTTAATTTTTTTATTAATTGTTAATATTGTCTTTTTTAAGTCTTTATCATTTGAAGAAGAACCAGTCATAACAGTAAAAGTACCCGGTTCTACAACATAATTCATATTTATGTCATAAAAGGCTAAACTTTCTGAGTTTATTGTGAATTTTATTTTTTTTGTTTCTCCTGCTTTCAGAAAAACTCTTTGGTATCCCTTTAATTCTTTTACAGGTCTAGTTACACTACTTACATTGTCTCTAATGTAAAGTTGTGCAATCTCCTCACCATCAAACTCACCCGTATTAGTGATTTCTGTGGTAACTAGTATTGTATTCTCTTTATTCAAATTGTACTTAGATATTAGAGGCTTACTATATTTATAATTAGTATAACTTAAGCCATATCCAAATGGATATAGAGGAGTTTTTTTCTCATCGGCATATTTGTGAAAATAAGCAGAAGGTTTGTGATTGTATATCATTCTCAACTGCCCTACACTTCTTGCAACAGTTAGTGGTAATTTACCGCTTGGATTGACATCACCAAATACAATTTCAGCTACAGCTTGGCCTCCCAAGTTTCCTGGTTCCCAAGATTCTATAATTGCTGGAATATTTTTTTGAAGCCAAGGTTCTGAAATGGGTTTTCCATTTACCAAAACAACAATGACTGGTGTTCCTGTTTTTTCAATTGCTTTAACCAAATCTAATTGCTTTCCAAATAAATCTAAAGATGATCTAGCCATATTTTCACCAGCTGTTTTATCTTTCCATTTGTAGCGCATAGAATTATCTCCTACAACAACAATAGCAAAGTCTGCATTTTTTGCTCTCTTTGCAGCTTCTTTAATTTTAGAATCTTTAATTTTTCTAATATTTTCTCCAGAATTAAAATAGTTTACGGAGTACCCTTTGGTTTCCCCTAAAGTTTTAATTCCTTCATAAATAGTTGTAACATTTTCATCAGGTTGAGCCGCGTGCCAATCCCCCAATATAGATTGGTTATTTGCATTTGGCCCTGTTACAAATATGTTCTTTTTTGAAGGAGTTTTTTGCAGGGGTAATATTCCATTATTTTTAAGTAGTACAATCCCTTTTCTTGCAGATTCTAAAGCGGTAGCTTTATGTTCTTCCGTAAATATTAGTTCCTCTTTTTTTTCTAAATCAACAAATCTGTTTTCAAATAATCCTAGTTTAAATTTCGCTGTTAAAATTTTACGACATGCATCATTTATACGATTTATGGAAAGTTTACCCTCCTCAACAGAAGCAATAATGGCCTCTGTAAATTTTGGCCCATGCATATGCATATCCATTCCAGCATCAACAGATAAAAAGGAAGCTTCTTTCATATCGGAGGCAGTATGGTGTAACGTATTTATACGCTCAATATCTAACCAATCGCTTACATAAAAGCCATTAAAACCAAATTCATCTCTTAGTATATCTGTCATCAACCATTTATTCATATGACATGGTACACCATTTAATTCATTATGCGCAGCCATGATAGAATATACACCAGCTTCTATTGCTTTTTTATAAGGTGGTAAATGAACCTCTCTAAGTGTTCGTGAAGAAATATCTGCAGGAGCTGCATTTAATCCATTGATGGATTCACCACCTCCAATTAAATGTTTAGCACAAGCAATTACTTTTTGTGTACCTGTAAAATCACCTTGTTGAAATCCATTTATCATAGAAGCACCCATATTACCAACCATAAAAGGATCTTCCCCTAGAGTTTCTCCAACTCGCCCCCATCTAGGGTCTCTTAAAATATCAATATTTGGAGTAAATGCCCAATGACTTCCGGTAGCTCGCATCTCTTTAGCGGTTTGTTTTCCTACTGAATATAAAAAACTGTCATCCCAAGTTGATGCCAGTCCTATAGGGGATGGATATACAGTAGTTCCTGAAACTAAAGCATTACCATGTATTGCATCTATACCAATTAATAGCGGAATTTTCAGAGGTGATTTTAACGCCAACTCTTGTAAATAATTAGCTTCTTCAGCAGTTAAAACATGTAAGAAAGAACCAATTTTTCCTTCAATTGTTAACTTAGTTACGTCATTGATTGACAGGTCTTTATAGAATCCTTGCGCATCATTATTTGCTTTATCGTCATTTGGATTTCCGGAACGCATGTGTTCTAAGCCAACAAACTGGTTCATTTGAGAAACTTTATCCTCTAATGTCATTCTTTGCATCAAATCAGTAACCCTCTTATCAATTGATAGTAATGGATTTAAGTATTTAGGATTATTTATTTTTTTATCTATTTCAGATGAGGTGAATACCATTGTAAGACAAAAAAACAAAATGAGTGATATGATATGATTTAAGTTCATTATTAATTTCTGTTTTGTATTGCTCTATTGATAATATTATAAGCAGGAGTAGGGTTAAAGTCTAGGTCATAAATAGACTGAAATGCACCTTTTTTCCCTTTTTTTGTTCGTACTCCAAGATCCCATAAGTTGAGAGTAACAACTCCGGATGTGGTTTTTTTCTTTAAAGTCTCAATAAGTTTTTTATAAAAAATTGCTTGTTTTTCTCGACCTTCAACCAATTTGTTATTGTCATCAATAAAATAATCTAACTCTGTTACATGAAATTCTAAATTATTTTGGTGGGCCCAATCAATTAAGTTAGAAAGCTTTTTGAGTTCTCTGTCGGTATTTTCAACAAGTGCTTTAGTAGAAGAACTCAATCCAATATGAGCTTGCCAACCAATCCCATCTACACGATACCCTTTAGATCTTATATAAAGTATTGTTTTCTTTAGTTTATCCCATAATTTTGACTGCATACCTGCATTCTGATTGTACACTAATTTTATATTTTTAGCATATTTAGTTGCAATTTCAAAGGATTTTAAGATATATTTTGGATATCCATTTTCATCTAAACCTATTTTTAACCATGGATTTTCCCACTTATTAGTTCCTTCTTTTGGACCAAACCACTTTCCGTTTGGAAGTATGGTTTCATTAACAACATCCATCCATTTAACTGTTGGTTCATTGTTAAATTTTTTAGCAAAGGCTGTGGTAAATTCAATCATCATATCTTCTAATTCTTTTGCTGTTCTGTAATCTTGCTTCGCCCATTTTGAAGCTTGAGGTGACACAGGACCATGTAAACGAACCTTTATATTATGTTTTTTAGAAAATTCGATAAAATCATCTATTCGTTTCCAATCCCATTCATTTGGATTTGGATGAACTCTTGATTGTTTAGCTGCATTAGCGGGTGTTAAATAGTTGAAGTCTTTTAGGAAAAGTTTTTGTTTAATGGTATTCAACTCACTATAATTTAAAGTTGCGCCAATTAATAAAGTAGATGAATTTTTGCTTTTTTCTAATTTATTAATTTGAGCAAACTCACTCTTTGAGAATTTTGTTAAAAGTTTATTTTTTGTTGTTAAAAAAGTGGCTTTATATACCTTTCTTTTTTCTTCTTGAGAAAGATCTTTTCCTTTAATTTTCGATATGTTGTTGGTGTATTTTTCAGTTAATGTTTCTAATAAAAACTTACTTCTTTCAACGGTCAACTTCATTTCTTTAGTTATTAATTCTGAAATGCGTTGTGCTCGTTTATTTGTATTTTGATATTTAATTACAGGGTTAACTTTTTTGGTATCTGTTGAAGATTTAACAACATGGTCATTAAAATAACGAGCGGCTAATAATTGAAAAGTTGCTTTTACTTTTTGGTAACGTTCATTACTAATTTTATTTTCAGTTTCTAACGGGTCTTTATTGTAATCATATAATTCTTCTGCGTAGATATCCTCCTTGAAGATTGGTTCGAAACTTTTTTTATTTTTAATCCAAACTGTATATCTGTAATCATTAGTTCTAAAACTATACCCCATTTTATTTCCTCTTGGGAATTGGCTTACTGCATATATTTTTTTAGTAGTTACTTCTCCATTAAGTTGTCCTTTGAGGCTCAAGCCATCAAGGTTTTTAGGAATATTTAAATTTGCTAAATCACTTAACGTTGGAAATAAATCTACAAATTCTGTAGGTGTATTTATTTTATATCCTTTATTTATTCTTGGATCATAAATAATTAATGGTGAACGTGTTGCTTGTTCAAAATTGGAATGCTTGTTCCATAGGCTGTGATCTCCAAGATGCCATCCGTGATCACCCCAAATCACAATAATAGTATTTTTATCTAATCCTTTTTCTTTTAATTTTTCGTTGATTTTTCCTATTTGAGTATCAATATAACTAGTGGCAGCATAATAACCATGAATTAGTTTTTTTTGAAGCTTTTCATCTAATTCTAGTAAACCCTCTTTATTTAATTTATAGGTTATTTCTGGGGTTTTATAGCTCTGCATTTCACCTGCTTTATGATAGGCAATATCAACTGCATTTTTTGATTTTTTTTGATAGGGAGCTATTTCAATTTTATTCTCATCATACAGTTCCCAATACTTTCTTGGAGCTACAAAAGGTAAATGAGGTCTTTTAAATCCTACTGCAAGAAAAAATGGTTTAGAAGTATTTATTTCATCTAATATCTGTATGCTCTTATTAGCGATTGCACCATCAATATAGGCTCCATCGGGCACATCTCCTATTTCATAGGGTGGTTTAAAACGATCCCTAATGTATTTATTAATCTTTCTCTTCTCTATGTTATTAGCGATTGCTTTATTTTTTATGCCTTTAATTATCGATAAATTTTTTTTATTCTGATAAAATCCTAATGCAGGTTGGTAATATCCGTTTGGATATTCAAGATTTCCTTCTTTAACATGAGGGATACTCCATGAGGGTTTGTCTCTATTATTATCAACACATCTTGGGTCATAAATTTTCCCAATACCAATGGTTTCATATCCATTTTGCTTAAAATATTGAGGAATGGTTAAAATATCTGGATTTTTATCACGCATTTTAGTTTTTAAGTCCCAAACCTTAGTATAATCAGGTCTCTTTCCAGTAAGTAAACTTGCCCTAGAGGGACCACATACTGCTTGCTGCGTATGATTGTTTAAAAATGTTGTTCCGTTTTTAGCAATAGCATCAATATTTGGTGTTATTGCAAGTTGATCACCATAGCTTCCTATAGTTGGTTTTAAATCGTCAATGGCGATAAATAGGATATTTGGTTTTGATGTTTCTTGTGCCTGTACTTTAATGATGCTCAAAAAAAATAAAAATAAAAATAAGCATTGTTTCATAAGAATTTTTTTTGTTTAGTGGTAAGATTATATAAAAAATGAGAGTAAAAAATCTTTTACCAAAGTTAGATTTCATTAAAATTATGAACTATTATTTTTGAGGATAAATCTATAAAATTTGAGGATAAATAATAGATCATAATATCTCTACTCACAAAAAAAGTTATATTTATATTTTAAAAAATTACAAAAAATTTATGCAAAAATCATTATTGTTTTTTTCTGTTATTTTGTTCTTAGTTTTTTCATGTAAAAAAAATACAAAAACTAATAATTTTGCCAATATTGAAACTCCAGAAGGAATGGTTTGGGTAGAAGGTAAAACATTTATACAAGGAGCTAAGTCTTCAGACATGTATGCCATGCCGAGAGAAAAACCGGCTCATGAAGTTACTGTTGATGGTTTTTTTATTGATGCAACAGAGGTAACTAATATGCAATTTAAAAATTTTGTTGACGCAACAGGGTATATAACAATTGCAGAAAAAAAAATTGATTGGGATGAGCTAAAAAAACAATTACCTGAAGGAACTCCCAAACCTCATGATTCAATTTTACAACCAGGGAGTTTAATTTTTAATAAAAATGTAAAGTCAGTTGTTAATATGAATAATTATCAGCAATGGTGGACATGGAAAATTGGAGCAAACTGGAAACATCCTGAAGGCCCAAACTCTTCAATTGAAGGAAAGTATAATCATCCTGTTGTTCATATTGCCTATGAAGATGCATTAGCGTATTGTAATTGGGCAAACCGAAGGCTTCCAACTGAGGCAGAATGGGAATCAGCAGCACAAGGGAATAATACTTCAACTATTTTTACATGGGGTAATAATTTAGAGAGTTTGAATCAAAATGCAAATACTTGGCAAGGAAATTTTCCAGTAAAAAATGAAAGTATTGATGGGTTTGAGCTAATTGCTGAAGTAGGATCATATCAACCCAATAGTATCGGAATATATGATATGTTAGGAAATGTGTGGGAAATAACAAGTGATTTTTTTAATGTAAACTATTATAGTGAATTGGACAAGTCTAAAAAAATAATTAATCCGACTGGACCCACAAAATGGTTTAACCCATCCAATCCTTATCAAGAGGAGCGGGTAATGAAAGGTGGCTCTTTCTTATGTCATGCATCATATTGTGCTAGTTTTAGAATTTCAGCAAAAATGGGTGTTAGCATAGATTCAGGTTCCGATCATGTTGGGTTTCGAACTGTTTTTTCACCAAATAATTAAATTAATAATTAAACCTTTTTATTTTTTTAAGGTCTAGAATACTAAATACAATAATGAAACAAAGGCATATTCAGCATTTATATTGGAGAGCAGGTTTTGGTATTGGTGTAAAAAAAATAGATCAATTAAAATCTAAATCTAAAAATGAGATTATTAAAGATTTATTTTATGATGCCACCAAGGTAAATCTTCTTCAATTAGATCTTTCAGAATTTAATCTTATAAAAAACAAAAGCCCCAAGGTTCTCAGAATTGAAATGGGTGAAGAAGGCTATAGAAAACTTCGTCAAAAAAGTCAAAGAAAAGTAAGAGATTTAAATTATGCTTGGCTTGAGAGATTAACTGAACCAACTTCGATACTTAGAGAGAAAATGACTTTATTTTGGTCAAATGTTTTTGTTTGTAGAGATAACCATATTTTTCATATTCAACATTTTAATAATACTTTACGAAAAAATGCTTTAGGTAATTTCAGAGAACTTGTCAAAAAAATTGCTAAAGAAGCTTCAATGAGTAAGTATCTTAACAACAGACAAAACAGGAAAAAAAGCCCAAATGAAAATTTTGCAAGAGAATTAATGGAGCTCTTTACTTTAGGTATCGGTAATTATACAGAACAAGATATTAAAGAAGCTGCAAGAGCCTTTACAGGTTGGTCATTTAAATTGAATGGAGATTTTGTATTGAGAAAAAACCAACATGATTCGGGTATAAAGACTTTTTTTGATAAAAGTGGTTATTTTGATGGAGATGATATTATAGATCTCATCTTAGAGAAAAAACAATGTGCTAGATTTATTTGTGATAAGGTTTACAGGTATTTTGTTAATCCTATTATTGACGAAAGTCATTTAGATGAAATTACAGCGATATTCTATAAAGATTATGATATTAATAATTTAATGCTGCATATTTTTAGTGCTAAATGGTTTTATAATGATAAAAATATAGGTGTTAAGATAAAATCACCCGTAGAACTGTTAGTAGGAATCAGAAGAGTTGTTCCTGTTACTTTTATGAAAAAAAACCAGCTCAATTATTTACAAAAAATGATGGGTCAAGTTTTATTATACCCCGAAAATGTCTCGGGTTGGAAGGGTGGTAAAAACTGGATAGATTCTAATACACTAATGTTTAGGATGAAATTAGCCTCATTAATTTTAAATGATGCCGTTATTAATTTGGAAGAAAAAGGAGCTTTTGAGGATTCATTTAATAAATATTACAATAAAGAAAGAAAAAGAAATAGATATATTAAAACGATTAAGAATTGGGATTTTTTTACAAAAAATCATTTAAACCTTAAACCTAATGAGTTAAGAGATTTATTGATTATTTCAAAGCTAGACAGAGATACTGCTGTTTTATTAAATGAGTTGAGAGTTAATTCTAATAAAGATTTTTGTATCCAATTAATGTCTATCCCAGAATATCAACTTTGCTAAATTTATATCATGAAAAGAAGAGATTTTATAAAACGAAGTAGTTTAGCTAGTGGTTTATTTTTTGTACCTAATTTCATTAAAAATATTGAAAGTAAGTCTTTAAATAATTTGGGGTTTAAAAAACTTGTAATTATTCAATTATCTGGAGGTAATGACGGTTTAAATAGTATTATTCCATACACCAATGATGTTTATTATAAAAATAGACCTCAAATTTCTATTAAAAAAAATAACCTTATCAAGGCTACTGATGAACTTGGGTTTCACAACAGTTTAGCACCTTTAAAAAATCTCTATGATCAAGGTTATTTGTCAATTATTAATAACGTTGGTTATCCTAATCCAAATAGATCACATTTTAGGTCAACAGATATTTGGCAAACAGCTAGTGATACTAATGAATATTTAGATACAGGCTGGCTAGGGAGATATATTGAAAAACACGGTAAAATACCCTATGCTGGAATTGAGTTGGATGATAGTTTATCTTTGATAATGAAAGGAAAGACGATGAATGGTATTGCCACAAAAAACGCAAGAACACTCTTTAGTAATACCCAAACTCCATACTTTAAAAAGGTGTTAAATTATCAAAGTGATCAGCATTTAAGTGAACATAAC
>Ga0233394_1000228_pt1 | contig 19454 bp, 28 predicted proteins | sample 24DmetaG_FD_190481 | JGI IMG/M metagenome (GOLD analysis project Ga0233394, IMG submission 190481) | Seawater microbial communities from Monterey Bay, California, United States - 24D | ecosystem: Environmental > Aquatic > Marine > Coastal | place: USA: California | collected 2016-11-02 | reverse complement strand
GGGAGCTCATCACATTTTGATTGAAGCTTTGAGAGATGCAGGTAGAGGAAACTGGTTTGTAGTTGTAGAGAGAACTGGACTTGATGCTTTGACAAAAGAAAGACAACTTGTAAGAAGTACTTTTGAGGCGTACAACAAAGGGGCAGATGGAAAAACAATTTTAAAGCCACTACTATATGCAGGAATGATTATAGAAGGTGGTATCGTTAGTTATGACACTAACATAAGAACTGGTGGTAACGGTGCTCGATACTTAGGTATCGGTATGAAGAATCAATATCGTGAAGATATCGTTACAGTAACATTAAGAGCTGTATTAGTTCAAACAGGGGAAGTCTTGTTGAATGTTACAACCACAAAAACTATACTATCGACTGGAGGTGGAGGCGATGTATTCAGGTTCATAGAACTTGGTACAGAACTCGTTGAGATCGAAAGCGGTAGTACAGAAAACGAGGCTGTAGGCCAAGCTGTAAGGGCTGCTATTGAAGCTGCCGTATATGGTTTAGTTATACAGGGACTCGAAAAAGAGGTTTGGGACTTTGATTACCCAAGCCTGGGAGAAAAAGAATGAATAAGATAATTGGACTATTCGCGATATGTCTATCTCTTACAGCGTTTGCGGGTAATAATGATTTATATATTACTCAAACAGGTACAGGACTTACACTGACTATTGACCAAATAGGTGCTACTAACACAGTTGGTACATCTAATTCAAGAGTAGCTTTGTCAGGTACTTCAATGACAGTAGATATAGACCAGATTGGAGATACTAACTCCTTCTTGGCCTCACTACTTCAAGGCAACTCATCGAGTTGGACTTATAGTGTAACAGGTGACAGTAACAGCGCCACTTTAGCTGGCGGAGCTACTGGAGACATTGCTAGTTCTGACTTTGATTATATCACAGTTGGAGACAGTAATACTCTTACATGGACTCAAGGTGCTGCAGCAACAGCTACTGGAGCCAATACTGACTTTGCTATAACAGGAACTTCAAATGCCGTAACAGGTACTTGTGAAGTTGTGGGTTGTATTAATGCTTGGACTATTAGTGGAAACAGTAATACTATTACTACATTACAGACAGGTTCTGCGGATCATCAGATCACAGCTACTTTGACTGGAAGTTCTAATACTGTAACTATTGACCAAACTGATACTGCAAGTACAAACGTTGCTAACATAATATCTACCACATCAAACGGTACTATTAATGTAGACCAATGCGCATCTGGCTGTTAATACTTTTTAGTATACCAGCTTTTACGACAGAAATCGGAGAGATATCTGAACTACGAGGTAATGGAGAAATTACTAGAGTAAACTCTACTGACTCTTTTACTGCTGAAATAGATTCAGATATCTTCTCATTCGATGATGTAAGAACTGGAAACGGTAGACTTGCAATCGAATTCTTAGACTCCTCTATTGTAAAACTTACAGAACATTCTAAGTTAGTAATAGATGAGTATATCTTTGACCCAGACCCAAGTAAGAGTAAGATGGCTCTAAACATGGCATCTGGCACAGCTCGATTCATCTCGGGCGCTTTTGGAAAAATTGATAAAGAAAATATAACAATCAATACTCCAACAGCAACCATCGGTATTCGTGGTACAGATTTTACAACAACTGTAGACGAATTAGGCAGAAGTCTAGTTATCCTACTACCAGATGAGAATGGCGATTCATCAGGAGAGATAACAGTAACCACTGCAGCAGGAGTAGAAATACTCAACGAAGCTTTTCAAGCAACAATGGTTTCAGCATGGGAACAACCGCCCACACAAGCCGTAACCTTAGCAAACATGACACTAGGAATGATTGACAATATGTTGATTGTTCAAAGACCCGAAGAAGTCGAACAAGCAGTAGAAGAACAACAAGCAGGCGTGTCGCCTACTGCAGATTTAGATAAAGACTTCTTTGAAGATGCACCAGATTTAGATTGCGATGCTCTAGTAGAAGATTGTGGCGAAGACAAAGAAGTCACAAGACTAGACATTGATTTACTGAGTGTAGAGTTTCTTGTAGATTTACTAGCATTGGTAGAGACTACAAGCAAAAAGAGAGGACAAACTTCACAATTAGACGGAGTAGAACTCGAAGGTATAATAGCAGGCTTTGATCCTGTATACCAAACATACACTTTTGTGGAAGAAGGAATGATTTACTTTGTACACGAAGGACAGAACAACTACGATATAGGTATCGATATAAATGCAGGTACTTATCTATACATAGATAATGCAGGAGTAATACTGGAGGTAAATATAAATGGTGCGGGCGATAACGTTATTATTATTAATCAGTCCCCTTAGCTTTGCTGGGGATAACTCTACTACGATTATTACAAAAGGAACAAATAATCAAATTACTACTAAACAAATAGGTAATGGTAATACTACTTACATTCTTTGTGGTGCAAACTCAGGAGGAACTATAACAGGAGCTACTTACTCTTCTCATAGCTGTACAAATGCTACATGGAGCAGTACTGTAGAAGGTAACAGTAATACTGTTAAAATGTATACTGTATGGTCAAACAATATAGGAAACTCCTCTACTATAACAATAGATGGTAACGATAACTACGCATACATTGATCAAGATGAAGATGATAATACAGTAACCGTTACTCAAACAGGAAATGACAATCATTCAGAATCATTAGGCTCAGGAGACGATAATGTCTATTCAACTACTCAAACAGGAAATAATAAATATAGCAAAATATTCTTTTTCGGTGATGATTCTGATATCACTGTTAATCAGTATGGTACTGGCGAACATAATTCTTATATTTATGGGAATGGTGGTGCGCACAATAACTCGGTAAGTGTTATTCAGTATGGTAGTGGTAATAAGGATGCAGACATATTCTTTTACAACTCTGACAATGAAGTAGACTTAACACAATATGGAACAGGAGCCCACGTAGCAAATATGAAGTTCTATACAACAGGATATGATGTAGATGTAACTCAACTTGGAGCTACAAATCAATCCTATACTGCAACTTTCAACTGCACAGCTGATTGTACAAAAACTATATCAATTACACAACAATGAACAAACTTATAACAATTATACTAGCGATGGGGTTACTCATTTGGAATCCCTATCCATTTCAACTTTTAGAACTTAAAGTATTCGATTATCAAATAATGAATACTGAACCTGTTCAGAATGAAAATATTCTTATCGTAGATATCGATGAGAGCATAATAGAAGCATATCGAGGATATCCATTACCGAGAGATTTTTATGCTTCGTTAATAAAAAGAACTAGCGCAATACCAGGAATTACAGTACTAATGCCAGACCCAGATGTTAGAGGACCAAGGGGAGATATAATATTTGGTAAAGCATTAGACGTAGTTCCTACTGTGCTAGCTTCAACAGCTTCAATACAAGCAACAGGAGTAGGGCCTCATGTAGGTACTGCTCAATTAGGAGAAAACCCAATACCATGGCTATACGAATACCCAGGAATTATACGTACAGAGTCTACGCTGGCGTCAAAAATAAAGGGAATAGGACTAGTAACCGCTACACCGGAAATAGACGGGGTTACTCGACGCATTCCGCTAGTAGTAAACGTTCAGTCAAAACTTTACCCAAGCTTCGCACTCGAACTCTTAAGAGTAGGGTTAGGCGATCCTTCGTACCAGCTAAAAACAACACCAGAGGGTATTGAGTGGATTAGAGTACCGACTTACCCTTTAATAAACACAGACCCCAATGGACGTATTTTTCTGAACTGGAACACAACATTTTATAAACAAACAGCGGCAGAGTATATGGAAAATCCAATACAAGCTCCATTCGTTATATTTGGAACAACTGCCGAAGGAATAACAAATCCTGTAGGGACTCCCGCAGGTGCAAAATATCCTCATGAAATACAAGCAAACATACTACACAATCTTATCGCGGGTACCGCACCATCTTCTCCGTCGTGGAGTCTTTCTGCTAAGCTTGCCTTCGGTTTACTTAGCTTCACCTTATTGGCTCTTACGGTTAGTAGAATCTATGTTTCTGTACTAGCATTAGTACTAGTAATAGTAGGCGCTATCTATGGAATGGGGTATGCCTATAAATCTTCCTACTTACTTGACCTTAGTGGTATCGTAGTTATCTCGATTCTCTATTGGGCGTATCATACATTCCTGAGTTTCTTATCCGAGTACCGTCAGAAACTCCAAATCAAACAACAATTTGGAACGTACGTAAGCCCAGACCTTGTGAAAAAATTACAGGACGACCCAACATTACTGAGATTGGGTGGGTCAACCAAACAACTAACTTTTCTTTTTTCTGATATCAGAGGATTTACACCGATTTCAGAAAAATATCAATATAATCCTCAAGGTCTTACAAAATTAATCAACCGATTTTTGGATAATCAAACAGAAATCATACTTAAACATGGGGGAACAATCGACAAATATATGGGAGATTGTATTATGGCTTTCTGGGGAGCTCCACTTGAAGATATATGGCATAGAGAAAACGCAATCAAATGTGCACTAGAAATGAGAGAAGCTCTAGTAGACTTAAATAAAGAACTTGAAGAAGAAGGACTCGATCAAATTCATACAGGAACTGGAATTAATACAGGGCAGTGTGTTGTAGGTAACTTCGGCTCTAGTACTCGTTTTGATTATAGTGTTCTTGGTGATGCTGTAAATCTTGCAGCTAGACTAGAATCCTCCTGTAAAGAATATGACGTAGACTTAATTATATCTGAGCACAGTAAAGGTAGTAAAAATGAATATGAATTCCTTGACGAGGTGACTGTAAAAGGCAAGTCGGAGCCAGTAAAAATCTATACCATACGAAAATAGTACTTGACATCGAGGTAGAATTTTGATATAATTTTCATATCATGTGGAATTATCCACAAAGTAAAACGGAGCAAACAATGGATTCAGTAGAAGCAGTAGCTGCAGAGTTAGCAAAACACGAAGCTATATGCGCTGAACGTTGGAAAACAATTTTTAACAAGATAGAAGATATCGAAGAAGAGTCTGATAATAGATTTAATAGAATCGATGAAAAGACTACTAGAATAGAATCTATCTTAATAGCATGTGCAGGTTTTTTACTTGTAAGCTTAAGCGGTGTAATTATCACCATGATAACAGTGCACTAGGAGAAAATAATGGAAATGGAATACGAAAAGAAAGATATATCTAAATCCCCAAAAACAAAAGGTAATCAATTACCTGAAGGGTGGCAGATGTATGTTAAAAGAGGTGTTTGGAACGTTAGAGATGACGAAGGCAGACTGACTCAATACGAGACTGAAAAAGAAGCATGGGAATATATTAATGTCTAAAAAGATTAAAGAAGCTATGGAAAAAGCAGTCGAAGAAACAACAGAAGAAACACCACTCACAAGTAGAATGAAAATACTACTTGCTAGGAAAACTAACTTACAAAGAAAAAACAAAGTTACACAACCTAGGCACTTAAGAAGTAATTTAAGTGAAGAAAAAGACACCTGAACAAAGACTAGAAATTTGCAAGAAGTGTCCAAAGTATAGTAAATTTTGGAAAACTTGTAAAGTATGTAAATGTTTTATGCCCCTCAAAACAAAGTTAAGATGGGCTGAGTGTCCAGACGAGCCACCTCGATGGACTTAGGAGAAAAAGATGCCCAAAGGCAAAGGAACTTACGGCTCTAAAAGAGGCCGACCAAAAAAGAAAGGCGGAAAGAAGAAGAAGTCTATGGGAGGCTTAACAGCTGCCCAAAAGAAACTACCTAAGAAATTACAACAAGCTATCCTAAAAAGAAAGCGAAAGAAATAATAACCTGAGGAGGTGATCAATTTTTAATTGAAGTGGATGACCCTATACTAAGCGCAAGAGCATGAAGTTATTTCATGACACGAATAAATAACGAGGGGTCTCCACTTCTTCTATCAGGAAGAAAATGAGTAATAATGTAATGGTCTTTGTCGGAGACCAAATTCATATAGATGCTGTTAAGTCTAGTATACATCAAGCTAGAACTACAGGGAACTGGAAAGACGACATAGTAGTTATACTACCAGAAGGAACAGAACATGATTTAAAAGAAGAAGTGTTTTATTCTAACTTAACCGTAGTAGATAATAAATTTCATAAACTAACTATATTTAATGAATATTTTAAAAAATGGGATTGGATATTCTTTTGCGATTTAGACACTATTATACTAGATAAGATAAATCTAAACCTAGAAAATAGAGATGAACGTAAATTTTATGCAAACCCAGATGGAAGAAAAGATTTAGATTATCAGTTTATGATACCTGTTAAGGAAATAAATGATTTATTAAGTTATACACAGAATAATTGGCAAAGATTAGTAAGTTTAAAAGGTACTGCTTCTGCTTTCCAAACTTGTATGTTTCTATTTCATTCTAGTATGATTAACTGGAAAAGAACAAAAGAGTTTTATTGTTGGTTGAATCCATTCACAGCAACAAAAAACGGAGGCACTTTAGCAGACCAAGGCGTAATGAACCTTATGTATTTATTAAATCATGAGATAATTGGAAGTCAGTTTGTAAATAGGTGTCAAGTAGTAGCTGATAATTTTTATGAACTAGAGCTACTAAAGAAAGGTGTAACAGACCCTGCTAATTATGAAGCAGCACAAATTTTACACTTCGGGTGGGTATTTGCCCCCTGGCATGAATGGAACTTACGTTGGCATCCTATATGGTGCGAACACTTATCAAAATATAAGGATTTATAAAATGTGGAAAAGAATATGGAATTTTATATTAGGGCTAAACCCTAATGACTTAAACGGAGACGGCAAAGTCGATATAAAAGATAAATTAATTGCAGCTAAAAGAAAAGCTGAATACAAGCCGAATAGTAACCACAACGGCTAATACATAGTGGTTTAAGCAGTCTTGCTCGAAAGAGCGGAAAGGACTGAGGAGAGAGATATGATAGATTTTTTCTTATGGATAGGAAAATTAATATCAGTTGTCCCTGTAATCGTAACAATCTGCTCATTTGTAGCAGCTATTACTCCAACCCCACTTGATGATGGTTGGATGAAGAAAGTTTATATGGTTGTAGACTGGTGCGCACTAAACGTGTGGAAAGCCAAGGACAAATAGGTTAATACCCTAGTAGTGCTCTCTTCTTCAGTAATGAGTGGGGAGCTCTACACTTTAATTATGGCAGTTAGAAAAAGAAAATCAAAAAGGAAGGTCGCAAAGAAAAGACCTGTTCCTACAAACCCTTCTCTTTATGCAAGAGTAAAAGCACAAGCAAAGAGAAAGTTTAAAGTATACCCATCAGCATATGCTAATGGATGGCTAGTAAGGACTTACAAAGCCAAAGGCGGAAGGTATCGTATGGGTACTGGACGTAAGAGAAAATAATGGCAAAACCTAAAGGCGGACTAACAAAATGGTTTAAGGAAGGTTGGGTAGATATTTCTCGGAAAAGAAAAGGTGGAGGACATCCACCCTGTGGAAGAAAATCTGCACGAGGCAAAGGAGGGTATCCTAAATGTGTACCCGCTAGTAAAGCCCGAAGAATGACTGCTGCACAGAAAAGGTCAGCAGTTACAAGGAAGAGAAGAGCAGGTAATCCAGGAGGAAAACCTAGAAATGTATCAACCTTTGTAAAAAGAAAAAGAAGAACAACTAGAAAAAGGAAGTAACTTATGACTAAACCCCAGCTTCAAACAAAGTATGAAATGTCTGGAAACTTAACGGTAATTGAAAAAGCCGTAGCAATAGTTATAATTAAACGAAGAAAACATTTAAAGAACTTAAGAAAACTGAAAGACTATTTATCAATGAATAAATGTACCTTTCGAGATGAGCAAATAAATAAAATGCTCAATGGAGATAGAAATGGCTAAATTTTTAAGCGGCCCTACTGGTAAACATGGAACTCAAAAAATCCGTAAACACAGATTAAAGTTAGGTATTACCAGAGATATGAACGCAGCAGCTGGAACTTTTGTTAACACTAAAAACCCAATGGGAAGTCCTGGTGGTTTTTATGGTGCAGCACCTAAAGGAGTTGGACCAAGGTTTGGTAAAACTAAATCACCTAGAAAAGCTACTTTTGCAAAGAAAGCAAGAGTCGGCAGAATAATGAAGAAACGTAGATAGGAGAACTAATGGTCATAGGCCAGCAACCTTTAGAGTTTGGGAAACCAGACTATGTTAAAGAAGCTAAATTAAATATAACACATAAAAAATTAAATATGGCAGAATTAAAGTACCATGTAAATAATAATTTAGTTTGGCAACAAGATGACACTAGACCGTTAACAACTCATTCTAGTTTATTAAATGATGAACCGTTACAAGAATTAAAAATATATATTGAAACGGTTTTAAAAAGTTTAGGGCATACAAAATATAGATTTAATAACTCCTGGGGTTTAAAATATAATTTTAATACTTATATTCCAGTACACCACCATATATACCAAATTGGCACTAATAGACCAGTAAAGGGTTATTCATTTTGTTACTACCTAGAAGGAGAGGGAGAACTAACTATTCATGATAAAAAAGATATAAATGAATATGTTAGACTCTTTCCAAAAGTTGGAGATTTATACTTATTTTCAAATGAGTGTTACCATGGAGTAGCGCCAAGCCGCCACGATACAAGATTAAATGTTGGCGGAGATATAGAGTTATTATGACACCTGGAGAAAAGGCAAGATTAAAAAGAGCAGGATTAAAAGGTTTAAACAAACCAAAACGTACACCAAAGCATAAGAGCAAGAAAGCAGTTGTGGCCGTACGTATAGGGGGGAAAATTAAGATAATACGTTTCGGCGCCAAAGGCATGGGACACAATTATTCACCTGCAGCAAGACGTTCTTTTAAGGCACGTCATGCAAAAAATATAAGAAAGGGTAAATCATCCGCAGCTTATTGGGCTAATAAAGTCTTTTGGGCTGGAAAAGGTGGTTCTAAAAAGAGACCACCAAAATCACAGAAACGAGTATTTGGAATTAAAAGGAGAAGGTAATGTCGAAAGTAAGCGGAAGAAAACTATGGCTCGATGAGGGTGTAGTTCACGCTGGTAAGTTTTTAAAACAATTGATGAGTACTGAAGAAAGAAGAACTTTAAGTAAAAGCGAACAAAATTTAAAAATGATGTCAGCTTCTTTTATATACTTACACCATATAGCTGCAGAGGAGGGTTTAATTGATGAAGAAGACCCTAATTATTTATTTGATGACGAGATATTACATTGATAGAAATTAGTAGAACAGACGTACTCTCCAATGAGTTAATGTCTTTTGACGAAAGAAAATTCATAAAACTACCTATAGATGGGTACATGGATTTGCTAGGCATTACTCCAAACACTTCACAGACAGGCATTATCAATGCTATCAACAATCCCAAGTATCGTTTTGTAACTGCTGCAGTTTCTCGTAGGCAGGGTAAAACTTATATAGCAAATATTATAGGACAGTTAATAACACTAGTCCCAGGAGCCAATGTTCTATTGATGTCTCCAAATTATTCATTATCACAAATTTCATTTGAACTACAAAGACAACTAATCAAACACTTTGATTTAGAAGTTGTAAGAGATAACGCAAAAGATAAAGTAATAGAACTATCTAATCACTCAACTATAAGAATGGGTTCTGTAAATCAGGTAGATTCAGTAGTTGGTAGAAGTTATGACCTAATTATATTCGATGAAGCAGCACTAGTTGATGGTAGAGATGCGTTCAATGTTGCACTAAGACCCACACTAGACAAAGAAAACTCAAAAGCTATCTTTATTTCTACACCTAGGGGGCGAAACAATTGGTTTGCAGAGTTCTGGTACAGAGGATTCTCAGATGATTTTCCAGAGTGGTGCTCAATTAAGGCAACTTATCACGAAAACCCACGTATTTCCGAACAAGATATAGTAGAAGCTAAAAGAACTATGTCAGAATCAGAATTTAACCAAGAATATATGGCAGATTTCAATGTTTTCGAGGGACAAGTATGGTCTTTCAATCAAGAAACTCAATGTAAAGATTTAACCGAGATAGATACAACGAATATGGATGTGTTTGCAGGCATGGACGTAGGGTATCGAGACCCAACAGCCTTTTGTGTTATGGCATACGACTGGGATAAAGAAACTTTTTATTTATTAGACGAATATTTTGATTCTGAACGAACAACTGAACAACATGCAATGGAGATTCGCAAACTTGTAGACAAATGGAATATAGATTATATCTATATCGACTCTGCTGCTCAACAAACACGTTTTGACTTTGCGCAAAATTACGATATTACTACTATCAATGCAAAGAAATCTGTTTTAGATGGTATAGGACACGTTGCTGGTATAGTAGATAACGATAAATTATTTGTTCATCAAAGATGTAACGAATCATTAACTTGTTTAGACCAATATCAGTGGGATCCCAACCCTAATTTATTAAGAGAAAAACCTAAACATAACTATGCCTCTCACATGGCAGACGCTATTCGCTACGCGTTATACTCATTCGAGACAAGTGTCACATCATTCTAATTACCCCATCGCAAAAATAGTTCTTGACAGAAGCTCAAATATTTGGTACAATTCTTGTATAGAAGTGGATATATGGATTTAAAAAGAGATTTAGTAAAGTATGTTAGAGACAAAGCCAAGTCTAAATATAAAAAAGAAACGCAGTGTTTTATTTGCGGAGGTCAAGAAAAATTAGACTTTCACCACTTTTATGGCTTAACCGAATTATTAGAGACATGGTTACGAAAAAACAAGATAACCATAGAAAGTGAAGCAGACATATTAGCTTTACGCGAAAGATTTATAGAAGAAGAAAACAAAAAAGTTTATGACCATGCTGTTACATTATGTCATGAACATCACTTAAGATTACATAGTATATACGGCAAACGACCTAAACTTATAACAGCAAAGAAACAACAACATTGGGTCAAAGTTCAGAGAGATAAATATGGCATGGTATGATTTTATAACTGGTGGTAACAAAGATACGGAGGAGAAACTTAATCCTGCGCAATATGTTATATCCAGAGACCAAGGCTTAGAAGTTGGTACACGAGAAGTAGTAACTAACTATAAAAATGCTTACGAACAACTAGAGGTAGTTAACCGTGGAGTCAACATGATAGTGGACGACGTAGCGGAGATACCATTAGATGTTGGAGAATCAATACTAGGTACTACTCCGATTGTAAAGAATGTAAGAAGAAGTAGAGTTGATTTACTACTTAATAAAGAACCAAATCCTTTCCAGGATGTGAGTTCTTTTAAAAGAAACCTTATTATTGATTTACTAATTGACGGTAATATTTTTGTTTATTTTGATGGAGCACATTTATACCATCTACCAGCTGATCACGTTACAATACACACAGACGATAATACGTTTGTAGAGAAATATACTTACGACCATAGTATAGACTACAAACCAAGTGAGATTATCCATATTAAAGAAAACAGTTTCAATTCTATTTATAGAGGAGTACCGAGACTAAAACCAGCTTTCAGAACTATGCAGTTACTTGGAAGTATGAGAAGGTTTCAGGATAACTTCTTTAAAAATGGAGCAGTACCAGGATTGGTACTGAAGTCACCAAACACACTTTCTGAGAAAATTAAAGAAAGAATGTTACAGGCCTGGGTTGCTAGATACAATCCACAGTCTGGCGGAAGAAGACCATTATTTTTAGATGGTGGTTTAGAAGTCGAAAATTTAACTGAAGTAAACTTCAAGAATTTAGACTTCCAAGATGGAATAGCTACAAACGAAAAGATAATTCTTAAATGTTTAGGTATTCCACCAATTTTATTGGATAGTGGCAACAATGCAAATTTACGCCCTAATCACCGTTTATACTATTTAGAAACCATAATGCCAATTATTAATAAAATTGCTTATGCTTTCGAGAGATACTTCGGGTTTAAACTAGATGAAGAAGTTTCAGGTATTCCTGCACTTCAACCAGAGCTAAGAGACCAGGCAGCTTATTATGCTACTCTTGTAAATACAGGCATCTTAACACCGAACGAAGCAAGGGAGGCTCTTAGATTTGAGGAGATTGACGGATTCGATCAACTCAGAGTTCCTGCGAATATCGCAGGCTCTGCAACCAACCCCGAACAAGGAGGCAGGCCAGAAGAGGCAGCCCCAAGCGAACAGGAAAACTAAATATGACAAAAGATATGCAATTAAAAGCCCTGTCAAAGTTCTTCGCAAGCAAAGGCGTCGTAACTATGGACTTGGCAGAATACAAAGCAGTCGGAAATGATGTGCCTTTAAAAGACTTTATGCTTAGAAGAGCATTTGGCTCTTGGAATAGAGTACTTTCCGCACAAAACAACAGATATCCAGTTGTCCTAGCAGAACCTAAAAAAGTTGCACCTAAACCTGCACCTAAAAAGGTTGTGAAGAAGGAGAAAAAGGATGTCAAATAAAATTTATCACTGGACGAGTACTTTTAAATCATTAGGCGAAACCGACGATGGTGGAATAAACATCAAAGGTTCTGCAAGTACAAATGCACTAGATAGAGCTGGAGATATAATCGAAAGCGATGCATGGACTAAAGGTGGATTGGAGAATTTTAAAAACAATCCAATTATACTTTTTAACCATGATTATAACAAACCTATCGGTAGAGCAACGGGTTTAGAAGTCACAGACAAAGGTTTAGATATCACTGCAAAAATATCTAAAGCTGCTGGCGACATTACTCATTTAGTGAAAGATGGTGTTCTCGGAGCATTTTCAGTTGGATTCAGATGTAAGGAATCTGATTATATGACTGAAACCGATGGATACAAAATTAAAGACGCGGAACTTTTTGAAGTTTCTGTAGTGTCAGTGCCTTGCAACCAAGGGGCAACCTTTGGCTTAAGCAAGTCATTTGATTCTATGGATGAATACAGAAAGTACCAAAAAGAAACTTTACAGGCTAACTCAGATGCAACAGCAGACGCTGTTAAGATTGAGCAGCCAAGCGGGGAAATAGAATCCCCAAATATGGAGACTAAAATGTCAGAAGAAAGAAAGACTCCTGAAGTGGATTTTGACTTGGATAAATTTGCAAATGAGGCAGCTGAAAAAGCTGTTGCTCAGTATGCAATGAAGCAAGCCGAAACTAAAGCAGCACAAGAAGCAGAAGCTAAAGAACAGGCTGAAAAGCAAGTTCAAGTTGAAGCTGAACAGAAAGCTGCTCAAGAAGCTAAACAGGAAGAACAAAAACAAGTGGTAACTAGCGTTATCTCTGGAGCTGAAAGGCTCATGTCTGATGTCGAGAAGAGAGTAAATGAGAAACAAGAAGATTTAGAGTCTGTTGTTAAAGGTTTACAATCAGAATTAGCAGAAAAGTCCGAAGAAATCATGAATATTCGTGAATCAAAAAGACATTTTGCTGACAGACAAGGAAGAGGCGACTGGAAAAAAGTATTCGAAGCGGATATTCTTGATGCCAAATTTGCTGGTTTAGCTACTGGTAAAGGTTGGAACACAGACGCAGCTAAAAGTATTATGGAAAAAGCAAATGCACATTCAGGTGTAGGCGTTTCTTCAGATGACTTTGAGCAAATCGTTTCTACAAATGTTGAAAGAGACATTCAGAACGAGTTGGTGTTAGCACCGTTATTTAGAGAAATCCAAATGACTTCAGCTAATATGATAATACCAGTAATGCCAGATAGTGGCTATGCTGAGTTCACTGGAAACCAAGCAGCTACTGGAAGTTCACCTCACGGTAACTTATCACAAAGAGGCGACTCTTATAACCCTGGTTCAGCCGGTGGTGTTGATTTAAGTGAGAAAATATTATCAACCAAAAAACTTATTTCACAATCTTACTTAGGTAATGAAACTGAAGAAGATGCAATCATGCCAATCTTACCTCTCATTAGAGAATCAATGGTAAGATCACATGCTAGATCAATTGAAAATGCAATCCTATTAGGTAACCACGCTGATGGTGTTTACACTTCAGGAATTTTTGATGGTTTAATTAAAATGGCTGATGCTGATTCCGATACTGACACAGACGTCGGTGGCGGTTCAGGTGGTATCTTTGCTGCTAGTGATAAACTAACAGCTGCAGACTTATTAAGTCTAAGAAAAGGTATGGGTAAATATGGTATTAACCCAAGTGAAGTTGTCTATATTGTTTCACAAGATGGTTACTATAACCTACTTGAAGATGCAGAGTTCCAAGATGCTAACCTAGTTGGCGACATGGCAACTAAGCTATCTGGTGAAATTGGACAAGTATTTGGTTCAAGAGTGTTATTATGTGATGAGTTCGCTTCTAAAGCGGCTACAAAACATAATGCAATCGCAGTATACCCAAGAAACTATGTAATGCCTAGATTAAGAGGTGTTACAGTTGAGTCAGACTACGAAGTAGCTAACCAAAGAAGAGTACTTGTGGCTTCACAAAGACTTGGATTTGATGACTTAATTGCGGGTGCAGACTCTAAGAGAGCATTTAAACACGCAGCAGCTAGTTAATAGCTAATTATGGTTTTGGTGGGTTACCTTAAACCCACCACTTTTAATTATGGCAGATTTAGTAACAATACATGAATACAAGGACGCAGAAGGTCTTAGAGGCGAGAAAGATGATGACCGTCTTAATGTAATTATTCCTCAGGTTTCTGACTTAGTCAAGAAATACTGCGGCGTATCATTCATTGATTACTTCTCTAGCGATAAAACAGAAACTTTTACAATTAACGATAACTTCACTACCACCATAATTATGAGTGAAAGTCCGCTAGTTACGGTTACTTCAGTAAAAGAGAGAGCGAATTATTCAGACGCATATACAACGCTAACGACTAATTCATATGAATACTATGTAGATACAGATTCAGATTCTATAACTAGAACTGATACACATGGAAACCCTGTAAATTGGCAGAAAGGTTTAGGGGCAGTACAAGTTAGCTACAAAGCAGGATTTGCGGCAACTCCAAGTGATTTAAAACTCGCAATATTTGATTTAGTTAACTACTATATGAAAGACGAGCACAAAGAACGAAGAACACTAGGAGGCGCTACGCAACAGAATCAAGGTACTTCTGGAATCAGAGATAATTCAGATTTTCCAGACCATATAAAAAGAGTACTTGATTTATATAGAGTTATTATTTAATGGCAGTCGGTGATTTACGAAGAGCACTGGGAACAGCAATAAATAAGAATAAAAAAGCTTTAAGAGAGCTTCAGTACGAAAACTCTATAGTACATATGTTTTTCTATCATAGCTTAATAGCAGAACATGTATCAGATGTAATGTACGGAGCTATGGCACAGCAACTCGGCAGAGATTTGACTAGAAAAGAAGAGAAAGTTTTAAGAGCCAAAGCAAGTAAACGTACTAAAAGCATTGTAACTGTAAATAATGTAGCGTACAAGCATCAGAAGGCAGGGTACAAAGCATATAAAAACGGACAACTTTTTGAAAAAGAGTCTGGATATCAAATGCGTACACGGGCAGGTACTAGAACTAATAAAGCTAATAAAGCTAAAAAACATAATTTAATGGTTTATGTTAGAAATAGGAATACTAAATATATGGTTGTTCCAATGAACATTGCATTAAACGCTCAGTTTGTAGTTGCAACTTATGTAGGTAGTATGGGTAAAGATACAGCAGGTGCTAATAGAGAAGTTATGAGAACTCTCATACAACAAATACTTGATAATGTAACTAATGATATAATAAAAGAGTATCCTGTTATGGCAGGCGGCAAATCAGGACGCGGCGGTTTAAAAAATAAAACTAAAGCAGGTAGTAGATATGGACATGATGCAAAAGGAACATTTGCTAGATTACATGGTCCAGTTTCAGGTGCAGCTACTGGGGATGCGGGACCTAATTTAGATGTAAATGAGAGATTAGGAGATACTTCAGTTCCTGTAGTAGGAATAACAGATATATTAAGAGCGCATAATAGTAAGGCTGCCATGAACATGGATAATTTACAGCAATCCGCAGCTCAACATATAGCAAAACAGTTAGATTTATCATTTACTTTAGGAGGTACTACTATTAGTGATATAGTAAAATTTGATAAAGTTATAGAAATAGGAATGGCTTTAGGTTCTGGAGTACCGGGGCATGTTACAGGTAGTCAACAGTCTATGATGACAGCTTCGGATACAGATGCAGTAAATAAAATACTGGATAAAATTTTAGATGATGTTGTAAATGATTCAAAATTTACTGATGATTTTAAATCATCAAAAGGAATAAAACAAAGATATGGAGAGATTGGTAGTTCTATTTATTTAAAAGAAATATTTAATAAAAAATGGTGGAACAAACCAAATATGCGTTTAAGAGTTAATAAGCAATTAGTAAAGCTAGGTAAGAACGAGAAAGAAATGTCAGAAGCTTTGCAGGCCGCAGTAATTGCAGGAGCTACAAGATTAGGAAGTGTTAAAAATCCTAAGAAAAAAGGCGGTAGTAAAAGAAATAAACCTTCAAATGACAAAAGAGTGGGAGCAGCAGTTAATAAGCAAAGACAAAGCCCAATAGCTTTAAAAAATTTGATAAATTCAGTATTACCACAAATGGTAGCAATAAAGATGCAACCACCTGCTCTTAGATATAGAACAGGTAGATTTGCAAACTCAGCCCGAGTTACACAAGTAATGCAAGGGCCAAGAGGAGGGTTACAGGCAGATTATACATACATGAGAGACCCTTATGGAACATTTGAACCAGGCGGAAAAATGGGTAGCGTACAAAGAGACCCAAGAAAAATAATCGGGCAAACAATTAGAGAAATTGTTGCTCAAGGAATGCAAAACAAATTTATAAAGACTAGGAGAGTATAATGGACGCGACAATAGCAAGAAGAAATACTACACGTCGTAGAGCTATAGTAGAAGCAATATGCCTAGCATTAGAAGGAATTAACGGACAAGCTCCTCATAGAACTTCAGTTTCAAAAGTCGAACGAAGACTAAAATTTTGGGACGAAGTTAATGAGTTTCCTACAATACATGTAGGAGCAGGGGGCGAAACAAGAGAATACGATGGCGGTGGCTTTCGTTTTAGATTTTTAACAATAACAGTTCGATGTTATGTATCAGACGACGCAGACGTTGTTGGAGCTCTCGAAGAATTGTTAGAAGATGTTGAAACCGTGTTGGAGGATAATGATCCCTTAACTTACACGGACTCAACAGGAACATCTCATACTACAGTACAAACTACAATTGCTACTGTGGATACAGATGAAGGCGTATTAGAACCTCTGGGTGTAGGAGAAATCACCTGCGAGATTCGATATTAATGGAGATATAAAAAATGTCATTTTTCTTTAGTAGAGATACAAAAGTTTTCATGAAATGGAGTGCTGACGGGACAACCGCCAACACAGCAGTTTATGAGATTCCTGTGTTGGATGGATTTTCATTCAGTCAGGGAACAAATACGACAGAAGTAACTTTGAATGAAGCAGCAGGCGCATCTGGGTACAGTAAGAGAGGTAGAGCAATGTTTACCGATTCTTTTGCACCAGCAGAATGGAGCTTTAGTACTTATATGAGACCTACAACTTCAGCAGCTGGTTCAGTTGCAGCAGATGCAGGACTACATGGCGGAGCTAATAAAAAGTTTGCAGTAGAAGGCCCACTATGGGCTGCTATGGGCGCTGAAACTTATATGGGTGCAGTTGGTGAATCAGGAACATTTAATCCTGCAACTCACGAACCTAACGCATTTGATTTCGCAAGTTCAAACAAAGTAACAATCGGAGTATTTGACCTATTCTTTGTTCTTGGTGCTTCCAAGGATACTGAGGGTACAACATTTACAACAGGTACAGATGGAGTAACCGTCTATAAGCTAGCAGACTGTTCAGTCGGTTCTGCTACAATCGATTTCGATATTGATGGTATTGCACAGGTAGCCTGGTCTGGAAATGGAAAAACAATTGAAGAAGCAGCTTCTTTAGTAACAACTGGTGGTGGTGAAACTACTCTCGGTTTAATTAATGAAGGGATTTCCTCATCAAGCAACTATATTAGACAAAAGTTAACAGATTTAACAATTGTGTATGACGCTTCAGAGACTACCGGAACTAAAGGTACTTTAGGAAGTTCAGACACTACATTTGCTGTAACTTTGACTGGTGGTAGCATAAGTATTGAGAATAATCTTAATTACTTAACGCCAGAAACACTTGGTAGTGTTAACACGCCTTTAGGGCATGTAACAGGCACTAGGTCAATTTCTGGAAACTTCACTTGTTACTTGAACGATGTAGCAAATGGGTCATTAGACTTATTTGAGAAACTTCAAGAATCAAGAGGAGTTATTACTAACGCGTTCGCCTTAACCTTTGGAATAGGCGGAGGTAGTAGTACCCCAAGATGTTCAGTAGCTTTACCAAAAGCACATTTAGAACTACCTTCACATAGTATTGAAGATGTAGTATCAGTAGATGTAGCTTTCCACGGATTAGCAACTGATATGTCATCTGCTACAGCAGCTGATGCAACAAATGAAGTGAGTGTGACTTACACCTCATAATATAAACTAGGGTGAGTGAGGGCTCCAATCCTCACTCATTCATTTTTTGGAGAATAAAATTGGAAAATAAAGAAGTAGTACAAGAATTAAAAAAACAACCAATATCGCTTAAGAGCTTACTTGCTCCTAGCAAAACCGTAGAATTTGATTATCCTGGGATGGAAGATTTCAAAGTTAAACTAACTTATCTTGCAAGAGAAGAGTTATTAAAATTACGTAATAAATGCGTAACTAATAAGTTTAATAAGAAAACTAGAGCATACGAAGAAGAATTCGATGCAGATAAATTCCTACCTCAGTATATATCCGCAGTTATAAAAAACTGGACTGGACTGAAGTATAAATACTTAGAAGAGCTTCTATTAGTTGATACATCAGGAGTCGATGCAAATGATTGCTTAGAATTTACACAAGAAAATTGTGAAGTTTTAATGAAAAATTCAAACGATTTCGATACATGGGTAACTGAACAAGTTGGTGATTTAGAAAATTTTACAGAACGCAAGTAACATTACTACTTGCGGATTTAGAAAGATTTTTTAAAAACGACATAGACTTAGATAAGTATCTAAAAGTCTGTGAACAACTGGGACAAGAACCCGACCCTAATAAGATGCCTCCCTCTCGTGGCGAATTGCCCTACGAGGTGCAGATAGCATTTTCAATTCATGATATGTTACCTGACAGATGGGATGGAATGTCTGGGTCTTACTTTGGTAAAGATTTATCAGCACTAGGAACAATTTTAGATATATACGAAGTTGAAGACAAGAAACAATGTGTTTTTTGGCTAAAAAACATCGAAGCTCTCAACAGTCGTTCAATAAACGATAGAATGACACAAGAGAGAAAGCAGCGTAAAAAATAATGGCAGGAAAGAAAAGAGATGGCGGTAC